>Ga0209123_1001074_pt1 | contig 29208 bp, 19 predicted proteins | sample BarGraIncu00431A_FD_184500 | JGI IMG/M metagenome (GOLD analysis project Ga0209123, IMG submission 184500) | Arctic peat soil microbial communities from Barrow, Alaska, USA - Barrow Graham LP Incubations 004-31A (SPAdes) (version 2) | ecosystem: Environmental > Terrestrial > Soil > Wetlands >... | reverse complement strand
CCTCGCCAGCCTTTTTTAGCCAGAATAAGGCAGCGGTTTGCCTCTGCGAATGTAGGCCACAGGTCACTATTGTTGATGGAGTCAATAACGACCCCCTCCATCTTCCATCCGTCCTCGAAACCGGAAATGACAGCTGGAGAATAAAAACGAGGCTCAAACGCTAAAAACTACTGCCTGGGGTGGGTCAATTTTGGACGCCGATGGTGGGTCAATTTTCAAAGCCGATTGACACCTCGGCGGCAGGATCGTCTCACTGCGGCCGGCAGTATGGATATTCTGTCGGGAGGGCAGTAATTGGACAACTCATTGTTGAATAGCTATGGCGACCGCTTGGTCCGGGCTTCACCTGGGTGTGGTGCCGACATCGCGACACAGCGCGTTGACGATCTCGACCTGATGGCGATTGAGCACGTGTCCAGACTCGGCAACAACTGTCTCGCATTCGATGTTGCCTGCGGGCTTGGAGGTCAGGCAATTCGCCTGGCCAAAGCCGGAGCACAGGTTATTGCTGCTGATATCGCTGATCTCGGCGTAGAAGTAATGGCACGCGCTGAAGAAGCTGGTGTTGCCGCCTGGGTTTCCTATTTTAAGGCCGACCTGCGACGCCTCGACGAGCAAATAGCGGACCGCGAGTTCGACATCATCTGCTGCCAGCGGGCAATTCACTACCTTACCTGGCATGAAGCCGTGCCGGCTGTCGGACGCCTGGCCCTGCTCCTGAAACCCGGTGGAAGGCTTTATCTTTCTGCGTCGGGAATCGACTCCGAGTTGGGCGTGGGATATTCGGGGCGGGAGTTGGCTCTTCCCGAGCGTTATGTGCCACTTTCTGAAGCCATGGCGAAAAAACACAGCATCGAAGGGCCAGTTTGCCTCTACTCCCTGGAGGATCTGAAGGCTTTGTTTCTGGCAGCTGGTCTTGTTCCGCTGGACGTATTCGCTTCACCGTTTCGCAACGTCAAAGGTGTGGCCTCCAGGGCTGCCTGAATGAAGTCATGCGTGACGACGCGTCTGGATGACCTTCGCGGTTTGACCAAAACAACATTCGACACACCCGGCTTTCCCCACCTGTATCGAATCTATAAATGTTCAAAAGACAGAGTTACCACCACCCCTAGGTTGAATTTAGGCGCCAGGCCTACACCTTGTAATGATCCTCCGGTGTAGGCCTGGTCCCCGCCACATGATCACTCTTCAGCTATGGTCATATCGTTGATCCTATTTGAAATAACCTGCGATTTGACCGGCAAGTCTCTCTGAGATACTTTTGGTAGCTTCTTCGCGGTTTATGTTCGTCTGCACAGCCTTTACGCCGATACGGGTGCGGAACTCCTGCCGGCTATCCTTCACATCGCGTTCAGTATGGACCGAGTTTGAGGAGCCTTGCCTGGTGTCGGAGACTTCTGTCCCTTTCACGCCGCCTTCAACTGCTTCCTTGATGGAAATATCGACCAAGCCGAGGTAGGTGTCTACATGGACCATGGATCCGGCCAGTGCTCCGATTCCGGCTCCCGCCGCACCGATTGCCAAGCCGGTAAGGCCTCCGCCATATCCATTCATCCCCGCGGACCTGGCGATGGCCGCGCCTCCTAGAATGCCGCCGACGCCGCCAGCAACAGCCCCTTCCATTGTCATATCCTTCTTCTCTTCTCCTAGGTACAAGAGATTGGCCTGGAGCAGATAGTTTGCCTCCTTCGGGTTATTGGTCACCAATCGTCCCGAAGCTGCAATTCTCTCCTTTATGGTTCTCCCGAAATCTATTTCTTGAAAATCCGAAGTGTTGGTTACCCGCACGTAGATAGGTTTGCCTGATTCGAGGATTTCTGGGTCGAGGAAGATCGTATCGCTCATTTTTGCCTGTACATCCAGGTTCCGGTGGGATATTGCTGCGCACCCAGGTAATATAAGTGCCGCTGCCAAGGAAAGTGTAACCAGTCGCATCAAAGACATTCTCTTCATGTGGAACCTCCGTGTAAGTTGCATAGATTTACACGGATTTATACTGAACTGCTGGGGTAAGGTGTAGAAATGAAATATTGCGGGAGCTACTTCCTTATGACTTTGAGCGGCTTTTCTCGGAATAATCCGGCCTTACAAAAGTGTCACTAGTGATACTGGTAACCAGGCGATCACCGATCGACGGCCATTCTAGCCGGGACCCTGACCAGAAAGTTGCAACCCGCCCCTTGAATAATCATTTAAGTTTTTGGCTGATTTGCCGAACCGCATTGAGCGCATGTCCGGTTTTCTTTTAGAAACGTTTCTATTCGCTCAACCGACTATATATCTGTTATTTATTAAGCGTATTGATGTCGTGCTTGAATACTTTTGTCTGAATTCTGCATGAGAACTGACTTTGCTACGTGTCGTTGTCCGGTCGCATTGGTGCAGGAACTTTTAGTGAACTTATTCTTGTTAAAGAAAACAAAAATTAATTTTACTGATTTGTCTCAAACGGTGTGCTATCTACTAGCGCGATATAAGCCAGTTAGTTAAGGATGTTTTTGATGGAATACAGTGCTTTTAAGGAAGTATTTGTCTTTGTTGCCGGGTCAACCCCTCAAATAATAAGCGAAACCGTTTATGCCCTTTCTCAGCAAAGCCCCCCTGTCCACCCCGACAGAATATTTATAATCACCACTGCCCCGGGAAAACATCGCGCGCTGCAAACTTTGGTCGGAGACGGGATCCTAGCCAAACTCTGCAGTGAGTACCATATCCCTCCGGTCACACTCACAAGCGATTCATTCCTTGTCATCAAAGACTCCAACGGCAATGAACTCGATGACATCCGCACCGTCGAAGCTAATGAAACCGCTGGAGACCAAATCACTCAATTTCTACGCGCTTTATCGGCGCAACCGAATTGCCGCCTCCACTGCACCCTATCTGGGGGAAGAAGGAGCATGAGCTATTTCATGGGAGTGGCCTTCCAGCTCTTTGCCCGACAATGGGACAAGCTTTACCACGTGCTCGTCTCACCGGAGTTCGAGGAAAACGCAAATTTTTTCTATAAACCCAAGCACAACCAGAAGATTGAGGCCCATTTTCGCGACGGCAGTATCAAGCATCTGAATACTGACGACGCTGAAGTGTCCTTGATGGAACTGCCTCTTATTTTCCTGAGGGACAAGTTTTCCGTGAGCAGCACCGCTGTTCGGGATATGGTCGCCGAGGGGCAGAAACATATCGATTCGGCAACTGTCCAGTTCCCGGTGCGTGTCGATTTTCCTGAGCGTTGCATCTACATCGGCAACACCTCAATAGAACTGCTGCCAACACAACTGATGATCTACACGACTTTCTTGCGCCGAAAACAGCAGATGCGCTGTAGCGCCACCCGAACTTATTGTTTCGAATGCAACTCCTGCTTTGTTCTTCTGGCCGAACTCGCCGACCGTCAGGCTTTGGAGGACATGGTCATAGATTACGAAAGGATGTATGTTGGTAATCCCTTCAAGAAGGACGAACTGCTGGAGAAGTGGGAAGATGGGCTGGAGATCGATCTGCTGCGTCAACATATAAGCAAGATCAATAGGGCCATCAAGGAACAGTTAAATGATGCAACCCTGCTGCCATTCTACAAGATCGATACTATCAAGCATTACGGGAAGGGTCGTTATGGAGTGAGGGTGGAAAAAGAGAGAATTTCCATTGTTTGACCAAAGCGCGGTCACTCCTGTGAAGCTACCTGCACTATAAGCCTCCCATCTCAGTTCATGGAGTTCGTAAATGTTTGAGGATGGGCAGAAAGAAATTTACCAGATTCCTGACCAAAAACCTTCGTTCAACACTCACCCGGCCGGTCGTGCCATGGCAAGCGAAGCAATTGAGACTTTGCGGGAGCTTTTCCCCCCGGATCTGTATGAGTCTCTTTTCCTGGTGGGAGGGGCGGTGCGTGACCATCTCCAGGACAGGCAGTTTCAAGATCTGGATCTGGTGACAAAATTGCCAGCGCAATGTTTGCTTGAGCGCGGTTTCCACCTCGTGAAAGGCAAAAGCACCGATCCCATCTTTTTCACCACGCATTCGAAGTTTGGCAAAATTGAGGTTTGCTGTCTGGCACAGGAAAAGTCCTTCGTGGACGATCTCAAACGCCGTGACTTTAGGTGTAATGCTGTGCTCATGTCGCTCAATGCAACCATCCTGGACCCGCTGGGAGGGGTGGAGGACATCCGTCAACGTGTGCTGCAACCCTGCAGTGCTGGCATTCTAGTAGATGATCCCATCCGGTTTTTTCGCGCTCTGCGTTTCGTGTCACAGGGATGGCGAATGTCCGCAGACCTGAGGGATCTGCTTTCTGGTGCCTCTATCGAGGAGGAACTAGGCGGCATACCGGTAGAGCGTTTCACCCGGGAAATGTGCACTGCCATGCTTGGGGACGCCCCCTGCTGTTTCTTCTCCGGCATGGTCGAATTTGATGTTGGAAAGACCTTTCTCCCTGAACTCTTTCAGATGAAGGGGATTCCTGCCGGGCCTTCGCAGTATCACGGCAACGACAACCTGCTTGAGCATTCACTGGCAGCTTTGGGGCGCATGTCATCGCTAAGCCCGGACCCTGCAGCACGCCTTGCCGCGCTGTTCCACGATCTGGGCAAAATCACCACCCCGGCCGATCAACTGCCGAGGCATATCGGGCATGACCGTGCAGGCGCCGGGCTGGCGCGTCTGATGGCTACCCGGATCAGGCTGCCGGACCGGATGCGCCGCGCAATTGTCGCTGCCTGCAAACTGCATCTCGTTGGCGGTCGCTGGGGCGAGTTGCGCGACTCCAGCAAGATAAAGCTGGCCGAGCGCGCGCTTAAGTCGGGTATCGCCGGATTCTTCCCCCACCTGATAGCTGCGGATCGCAATGTGATGCATCCCCTGCCGGGATGGCATCGTTTTGTGGAACTGGTGCAGATGTCAGCTACCGATCTTGGCATGCAGACACAGGTGCTTGCCCAAATGGGTGAGCACGATCGTGATGCCCTGATCATGCAGTACCGGCTCAAGATGCTGAAGCGCCAGCAGCCGATGACAACAACGCAATAGGAGCGATACTACATGGCGAATCTGCCTGATACTTGGTCCGGACTGGCACTGACTCAAAACAGGACACTGCTCGTTTACCCTTTCACCGTTGCAGATGAGGGAATTCTTCCGAGACTCGAGCAACCTTTCGCAGAGCTTGGAAAAATGGAAGCGGGGGATTTCTTTGCCCATATGCCCGGTGATAACCGTCAGGAGCAGGACGGCAGCGCCCCCATCTGGCAACCAATTGTGGCAGAACAGGCTCGAAAGCACCTAAGTCCCGATCTTCACCAGGTTGTCGATCGCATACTGCACGGCGAAAGTCCGGCACCCGCGGAGCAGGGAGCTGCAGGGCAGCTTCCCTACCGGCTACGCAGGGACTTTCTCAAAGACGAGTTTGCCATAGACCTCCGGGCAACTGCCTGTCAGCGCTTGAAGGGTGACGGTGTTATCTGGGACGGATCAGGCTTGATCCGCTTCGGTTTCCACGACGTAAAGGTCTATCTGCTGGCGACCGGCATCGGCCTGCTGACCCTGGAGCTGGAGATTAACGCGCCGCTGAACCATAACGGAGGCTCCGTCTGCTCGGACCTCCTCTTGGAGGCGATCTATGCCTTATCGCACCCCGAGAGTCGTGGGGAGCGCATACTTCATGGCAAGCTGCAGCAGAAAATCGCCTTCGAAGCAGTGGCCGCCGGGGATTGCGTCGGCGTTGTGGAGGAAAGCGCTTCCGAACCCGGGGCGGGAGCGGTCAGAGGGCGTTACGGAGTCAGAAAGGGGGCCTTGGGAGCGGACGGCTCCACAGTTCGGGTCGGGGCTGGGCCCAACGAGCCCTGTTTGGTCTTTCACCCCGGTAAAATGGGGAGTTTCAGCCTGGGAGAGCTCGCCCAGGCCCTCCTTGGCGGTGTCGCGGCCGGCAACAGCGGGCATGCCCGGTTTTTTTCCTTCGCCTTCGCCCGCTGCCCCGAAGGGACGCCGACTGCGGCGGCAGGCGAGCTCGCCTTCCGTCTGAGCGGCAACTACAACAAGGATTACGCCGTCTGCAGCGCGCAGGTCCAACGCGAGGCTCACTCCCTGTTCCAGAACATCCAGTTTGCGGCGACCATGCAGGGAGGCGCTGTCGTGGTCAGTGCCGACCCGGAAAACTCCCCCATGCATCTGCGGGAATATTTCAAGAATTCAGTCAGGTGCTCCTATATTCCACTGGCGCTGCTGGCCTATCACGAATATCTGCAACTCACCCGCCTTTTGCACCGCTGCGCGCTTCGCCCGGACCGAAATAGTCTCGAAGCCGAGGCGAACCACATCAGGAGCAATCGGGACCAACTCCTCAATTTCAGGCTTTACTACCGGTTCTCCCGGGTAAGCAACATGTCCCACCATAACACGGTCCACGCTACCTGGCGCGCGGCCCTCGCCCTGGACACCATGCTGGATGAGCTCTCCACCGACGTTGCGGAGGCCGACAACGTCTTTCTGGCGGCCAAACAGAGCCAGGAAGATGAACGCTGGCACCAGCAGCAGGAACACTGGGAGCAGGAAAAGGCTCAATGGCGCGAGCAGGAGGAACAGGAGAAAAAGAAGCACGCGGCGCGCGAAAAACAATGGAGAGGTGTGGGAACAGTAGTGGCCCTGCTGGCCAGTTTCCACTTCATTTATGAAATTTTCGAGATTTTTCTGCGGTTACAATACCCGCCTGAAAAATGGCTTCTGCTGCTGCACAAGGGGGATGGCGCAACCTGGCAGGCGCTGGAGCATGCACCGGAATACGCTTCAGCCGTCTCTTTCTTCGAGAACCTGCACCATACCGAAATGGTATACCTGGGAATTTCCGGTGTCGTAGCTGTTGTTGCTGCCATAGCCGCCTATCTCCAAGGACCCAAGCTGGGGCATCACTGATAAAAACTCTGTAAATTGCCCAAGCCAAAGGGGCGCACTCTCCAGCGCCCCCTTCCTTTGATTCGTTACTACCGTGAGCGTGATGCATGAAATCCTTCGAGCTATTTTTTGATGAAAGCGGCAATTTCGAGGAGTCGCCGATCGTCGCTGCAGCAAGCATCGAACGGCCGGAAAAGCCTCAGTTTTCCAGTCAACTGGTAGGTCTGTTGGCGCCTGAGGGGGAACTGACCAAGGAAAGCGCAGGACTCATTTTGAAAAGGATCCATGACGGACTGGGGCGGGAGCTTCCGGATCAGTTGCACGCGGTGGAGACCCGGGACAGTGACTACTACCTCCCCCTGGTACAGGGAACACTGCGGGCCGTGCAGGCACACCGATGGCAACCGGTACGGCTGGTGAATCAGGAACAGCTGGGCTATGGAGACAAGTCTGCCACCTATACCAACCTGGTTGCTGAACTGGTGATCCGGATCCTGACCACCCTATCCGCCCGCCACCACGGTCTCATCAAGCTGAATATCACCGGCGCCACCGTGATGCTGAAACAGTGCGGGGCGGACGAGCTGACCAAGCTGGAGCTCAAAGAGTACCTGACCCGCATCAACCAGTATGTCTCCATGATGGCTGTGCGGCTCGGCGTAGCTCATCTGCACCAGCGCTGGGAAGTGGGGCAGGTCGCTTTGGGCTCGGGGAGGTTCCATCGCGCTCTTCAGCTGTGCGACATCCTGAGTAACGCCAGTTTCAAGAATTTCAGGCGCTGCGATCAGGATACCCGCCAGCTTGCGCTAGGCGTCTTCGCGCCTTTCGATTACACCCTGACCAGCAGCGATCTCCTGGAGCACATCGATCAGCATAGGGACAGCCTGTCACCGGCTCTCGCCTTGCAGGCGATAGCGGAAAACTGGGAGCGCCGCGACCTGCACCCTGAGCTGCGCCAGGCGCTGGTTCTCCGGCTCGACGCCATGGTGACCCAACTGGCCGGGCAGACCGCCTCCGTTCGTAACACGCAATTGCGACAGCTGGTAGGCTGGGGCGCCCAGTACCTGGAACTGCGCACCCTGGAGCTCGCTGACCATGCCCTGGGTTTTCTGGAGCTTCGGGTGGCGCTTCCTCTGCGGGCGTTGCTGACGGACGCCGCACGGGGCGAGACCAACTGGTTCCTGGCTCAGTTACTGGTGTATCAACTGGTGAACCGCAACCATCAGGGGGACCTCGCTGCCGCACGAACGCTTTGCGAGCGCCTGGATCAACTCATCCCATCCCTGGCGAGCGACTGGGAGCAGGCTCCGCTTCTGACCGAAGCACTTACCTGCAAGGCGGTGCACTTGAACGACTGCTGCGAGTACGGGGAGGCCTCCGGCATTATGGGGGCGGTTGACGGCTATTACTCCGGCCTGGCCGCACTCATGTCGGACGCGCTGCCGGGAGTGTTCCCCGCTCGCGTCCGGGCGCGCCATCGGGGTATCGCCCTGGGCACCTGGCTGCAAAGCGAGATGCTTTCCGGGTTGGCCGACCCGGCTCGCCTGGCAAAGGCACGCAGGTTAAGCGACGAGGCACTGGACGAGTTCGTAGCCGGCGATGACCGGGCGCGACAGTTCCAGTACCGCTGCCAGTTGGAGAGCTACGCCGGCAACTTCTCCAAGGCACGGCAGTGGCTGGCCCAAAGCTTGTGCTGCAGCGATACCCACGAGGATCTCGCCCGACAGATCAGACTGCAGCACGGGCCTCAACAGGGTTTTGCCCTTTTGCATTGGACACGCATCGCCATGGAAGCCGGGCGCAGCGGGGAGACCGCGGAGTTGCAGCAGTTCCTCGACGCCTTCTCGCAGGAGAAATTCGATGCCTCACCCTGGCTGATCCGGCAGGACCAGGAGTATCCGGCGCACGGGATCCGCCGACACCTGGCAGTCTGCTCTGCTTACTTGCAATGGAACAAGCAGAGCAGCATTGTCTTGAAAAACCTGAGGGCGCTGGACAGCGCCGGTAAGGCCCCCCTGGCGCTGCTCAAGCTGGCCGGCATCGCTGAGGTTGCCGCGATCTGGGGCCCCGGGGATCCGGACCAGGCGCGCAGCATGATGGCCGGAGTCCGTGGCAAGGAGAAGCCCTTTGCCACCCTGTTGTCCGAGTTTGCCGCACAGGTCGCACCCTTTCCCGGGCTTAAGGATATTTCCGGCAGGCTTGGCCGCGCCTGCCAGGACTTCGAAACCTCGAAATGGAGGGAAGGCGGAGAGGTCCGCGGGATCACAAGGCTGATAGCATGATTGATCGAGGCAGCCTGATTGCCCGCGGAGAGGCTTAAAGCCAAGTCCAACTAACACTTAAGAACAATCAGGAGGCAGTATGTCGCTGTTTTTCAAAGAGTTTGCTCCGCTTGACGGCAACTGGGCCATGATAGCATGGATCAGCCACTCCGGGAATCTGGCCGTCATGGTCGATGCCGCCGCGACGCCTGAACCCCGGGCGGCGGTCGCTGCCTGCCGTGAGTTTCTCGATGCCTGGGACGCCGCGGCTAAGGCGGGAGACCTTGCCTCCCTCTGGCTAGAACTGTGCGCTCTGGCGGCGCCGGAGACCTCGCTGGCCCTTTTTAACGAAGACCAAGGGGCACTTTGCTTTCAAGGCCGCGGCAGCATCGCCTGCCTGCGCTTGGAAAACGGAGCGCTCAACAGCGTCCCCGCGGGCAGCACCATCACGCTTAGTAAGGATGACGTCCTTCTTGCCGTCAGCGACTCCCTGGACGCCGCCCGCCTGGCCCAGAACTGCGAGCTCATCGAGCGCGCCGGCACCACGGCGGACTTCGTCGCCATTGCCGAGGACGCTGCCGGGGAAAGGGAATGGGCCATGCTGGCCTTTCCCATCGAGTTCCGCTCCAGCTTCATAGATCCGTCCTGGCCCTACAACCCCTTCGTCGGCTTTCAGGAAGACCGCGACCACGAAAAGCGGGGGCTTGCGGACCTGGCCACTGCCCTTTTCAGGGAACCGGACTTTGCCGGGTTTCGCATCGTCGGCGGCAACCACCTCGTGATGGGGTATACCAGCCGGATGGTGGACGGGATCCTAGTCTGCCGCTGGGGGGTGTTCCCGCTGGAGCTGAAAGATTATTTCGGCAAGGGGGACTTTTACCCGCAAAACGAGAATGCGCGACTCCGGCTCACCTATTTGGGCGAGGAACACCAGATAAACGAGGCGCCAGCGGCAAAACTGGAAAAAGTGTTGCGCAGGGGATTCTCTCAACTTGACGTCGGTGCGCCGATCCAGCTGAATTTCCGGAAAGCGGGACTGCTAGTTTTCACCCATCCAAAACTCGAGCTGACTTGCATTGACGGCGCGGGAAACCGGTTCGGTTTTCCCCATCTCTCCGGTAGCGTGCTGATCTGCTCGCCGACTACCGTTGCGGCGGGTATTCGCGACTACATTACCGGCATCCTGAGCATCAAGAAACCTGAGCAGCTCCTCCCCGACGCGACGGTCACGGACATCGTGGCGCACCTCGGGAAGACCGAGGCCGCCCCCCCGGCCGCTTCCGCCGACCCGGGACCCGACCAGCCCCTGCGGCTGGGCCGGTTCTTGGTCTCGCAGCACCCCAACCCGGGCGAGTCAACCACCCTATACCAGGTCTTCGACGGCGTCATCGCCGGAAAGGAGCGCCAGATCTGGGCCAAGCGGTTCGATCTCACCACCATGGGGCGGGGAGAGGACCTGGAGCGGGAGGCGGAGCGCCTGGGACGGGAAGTCGCCGCGCTGCAGGACCTGTTGCACGCCGACGGGGTGCAGCGCTACTACGATCGCATCACCCTCGGGCTGCATCTCTTCGTCATCGTCGAGCGGGTGGGCGGCGTCACGCTGGACGCCTGGCTGGATCAGCAACAACCCGCGCGCGGGGAGAGGCTCGCCATGCTGGTCCAGCTGGCGACCCTGCTCTCCGATCTGGCCGACGAGAAGATCGTGCACCGGGCGCTCAACCCATTCAACATACGGATCGGCAGCGACGGCAGGCCCAAGCTGATCAACTTCGAGCTCTGCCAGATCCATACGGTGGTCACCGTGGTGCCCAAGGCCCGGGAACTGATGAACTTCTCCTACCTGCCCAAGGAGGCCCTGAGCCCCGGCGCCCGTGTGACACCCGCCACCGATACTTACAGCTTTGGAAAGCTTTGCTGCCTGGTGCTGTCGGGGGACCTCCCCTTCCAGGTGTATTCGGATCAGAGCAAAGCGCCGGTGAACCGGCCGGGTTTCTGGGAGCGATTTGCCGGTCAATGCGGTCTGGATGCTGACCAGGGTCCGGTCTTGAAAAGGATGGTGTCCAGCGAGCAAGCGTTACGACCGCTCGGTGAGGAATTGATCTCAATAGTAAAAGGATGGCACTGATGGGACAGATTATTGTGGGGGAGAAAATAGCGCTCCAGGAGAAGGTCACCTATACGATTGTTTCGGCCGTCTATCCGATGCAGCCGGAGACAGGTCGGGGGCTCTTTAAGGTCAAGAGTTCGCGCGACGGTCTGTACTACGCGCTGAAGGTTTTTGACCGGGCTCTCAACGCAGTGCCCGATATCGAGCGAGAAATGGTGATGCTCAATAACCAGAACCAGCACCCTCACCTGTTTCCCCGCTTCCGCGGCGCCTTCCAGGCCGACGGGATGGCCTGCAGCGTCATGGACTGGATGGAGGGCTCGGGGTTCGACCAAGTGACAGCCGATCGCGCAGCCGGCACCCTGCAGGACATTCGGTTCCGGGTGCGCATGCTGATGTCGCTGTGCGACTCGGTCGACCTGCTGCACCGAAGCCGTTACTGGCACCGGGACTTAAAGCCGCAGAACGTCCTGCTGCGCGACCCCAAAGACCCGGGACGCGGTGTGGTGGTCATCGACTTCGGCATGGTGGCGGCACGCCGCGGCAAGAAGGAAGAGGGGACCCGCGGCTACAACGCTCCTGAGCAGGTTGACCGCAGGAACATGAGCCTGGGAGCCCATACTGACATCTATGCCCTGGGCCAGATCGGCTGGTACCTACTGGCAGGAGAGCCGCTGTACCGGGACTGCAACGACGACAGCAACGACTGGTCGTCCGCGTTCATCCCGCTTCAGGAGCGCTTGGGGGAGGAGTCGGCCTTGCCGGAAGGGTTGCAGGAAGTCCTGCTCAAGGCAATGTCGTTTGATCCTAAAAAACGGCACAGGCTGGTGCGTGAGCTTAAATCTGAGTTGATGAGATATAGCAGATAACCTGGGAGAAACGATGTCAGAAGCACTACTTAAACCGGAAGGGTCAGTTCCCTTTTGGAGACCGCAGGATGTTGTGGACCTGGGATTTGCCATCCCGATCCTGGCTAAGACCGGGATAGATCAGCGAGGCAAATGGCCTGGCGGAAGCTTCCCCGACTGGTCGGAAATTAACCGCGAGCTAGGCGTGAGCCGTGCGGCCTTTCTCCAGGTCAAACAGAACAAGCAGAGGGGACTTACCTACTTTAAGCTCTTAACGGGACGCTTTGTCGTGTCGGCAACCGCTTCGATAAGCGACAAGAGCGGGAAGCTCATGGTCTGGCTCAACAAGGTCGGCATTGAGTACGCCAGTAACAGGCTTCGCAGCCAGATGGCCGTTCAGGCGGTGCACGTGCAGCATGAAGGAATCTTCTTTGTAAGCCCCGACGAGTTCCGGACTCGTTACGAGGAGCGGAATTCGGCGTATCGCTCGGCGAATTACTTGCGCACCATGATGGACGCGTGCAATCAAGCCGGTGACGGGGATGACGATTCCCTGGATCTCGATGACGAGGGGGGCGTAGAACTCTCCGAGAACGAGGAGCACCTGCTACGCTCCCTGGAAACCTTCGTCGAGGGGGAATTTGAACTCGAACAGCAGGTGGCCCGCAGCGAACCGGGGTTTGCCTATCTGGATGCGCGACCCGAACCGCGCCGTAGCACCATCCGCCAGTTTTACCGGCTGCGGCTCATCGAGGACGATTTCCGCAGGATTCGCGAGTCCAAGCCGACTATGCTGACGGTGGACGGGACCGACGGCCAGGCCATGCTGTTCCAGGTGGAGGACCTCGATGCCGACACCGCGAAGTACGACATCGTCGTCTCCACGGTAAGGCAGATGGGCTCCGGGCGCCTGCAGCCAAGCGGAACCCTGAAGCGGGCGGCTCTCGACACCCTACTCAAAGTGAGAAACGGAGTCATCGGCAACCTGCGCAAGGGACAGACCTTCAACCCCTGGCTGGTCTCCGTCGCCGCAGATACTTACCAATATCCCAAACTGACACCGGTCCAGGTGCAGATCCCGCCGAGCGAGTTCCCCCCCAACCCCTCCCAGGTCAAGGCGATCAACGCAGGGGCGGGAACCCCGGACTGCATGCTGGTGCTGGGGCCTCCCGGCACCGGCAAGACTACGGTCATCTATACCTGGGTGGAGCATTTCGTCGCCCAGGGGAAACGGGTTCTCATCAGCTCGCAAAGCAACAATGCCGTCAACAATGTCCTCGAGCGCGTAGCCAAGAACGACAAACTGACCTGCGTCAGAATCGGTAATGAAAGCAAGGTGAGTTCTGTCATTCACAACCTGCTGATTGACAACTGCGCGGCAGACCTTCAAAAGCGGCTGGTGACGACCCTCGATGAGAGGATTGCCGACCTGGAAATCGGGGAGAAGCTTTTCAGCTCCATCCACGGCGTCATGTCGGGTGGTTCTGAGATTCCAGAGGTCATAGCGGCAGCTGAAAAGATGAAACAGTACCTCCAGCAACAGTTGGCTCCCCTGACGGGATGCTTGTATGACCCGTTTGCCAAATACCTCGACGGATGCTTAAGTGAACTGGCACGCCGGGATGCCGACCAGCATGTCTTGCTGGAAAAGACCGAGGACTACGGGAACAGGGGCGGCCTGATGCTGCCGGTGTTCCGCATCATGGCCTGGTGGAATCGCCGCAAGGCGGGAAAGAACCTGGATCAGATGCGGGAGATTGCCGGCGTTTCGGTGGACGAATCGGCCGCCAGGGGCAGCAAGCGGGAGCCCGAAAACCTCGCGATGTCGATGGACCAGATTGCCGGGCGCTTTGCCGCCCTGGCCGCCGAGATAAAACAGTGGCAGCAGGCCATCACCTCGGTACGGCAGGAGTCCCTCTACCCGATCCTGCTCCGGCTGGTCGACGTAGTCGGCGCGACGTGCATCGGAATCAATACCAACAGTTACTTCAAGGATACCGATTTCGACGTCGTCATTATCGACGAGTCCGGCCAGATCCAGCTGCATAACCTGATCGTCCCGCTTTGCCGGGCGCCGCAGGCCATTCTGGTCGGTGACCACAAACAGCTGCCGCCCGTGGTTCAGGACGAACTCAAGGCGGAAGTCCAGAGCAGGGCGGAGGCCGATTTTTTTGACGTGAACACCCGCCTGCTGGAGAAAAGCTGGTTCGAGGTGCTCTGGGACAAGGCGCCGGAAGATCGGAAGGTCATGCTGGATACCCAGTTCAGGTGCCCATCCCTGATCAGCGACTATATTTCTGATGCGTTCTACGAGGGCAAATATTTTGCCGGGGAAGCGATGAAGAAGAAGCAGCCGCTGTTTTCCTTTAGCACCAGCACGGTCATGTTCATTGACACCTCGGGACTCCCCTTCAAGGATCGCTCCGAGCAGTCACGCAGAGTCGGCGAGCGCAACGAGGTGCTCGGGAACAAGTGCGAGACCGCCCTGGTCCTGAAAACACTGCAGCTGGTGCTTTCGGAAAAGCCCGAACTGGGGCGCAAAGGTGAGATCGGCATAATCGTACCCTACGCAAACCATGTCCAGGAAATCCAGAAGGCGATAACGAAGGAGCAGCGCCAGGGTCGGTTAACCGATATCTCCACGCCCGTCATGGAACTCGCGGCATCGGTCGACAGCTACCAGGGCCAGGAAAGGGACCTGATCATTTTCACCTTCACTCGCTCCAACAGCCGGGGGAGCGTCGGCTTTCTTGCCGACTGGCGGCGTCTGAACGTCGCCATGACCCGGGCGAAGAAACAGTTGATCATGATAGGCGACTTCTCCACGCTGGCAAGCAGCGGCAAACCGTCTCCGGTTGACCGCGAGTTTAAGGAAGCCATGAAGAAGCTGCAGCGCTTCACCAAGGAGCGCTGCCAACTTGTGGACGCCGGCGAGTGGCTTGGCAAGGAGGAAAAGTAAATGGCTGTCAAAACAATCAGAAGCAAGCCGATCGATGTCAGCAAGATTTCCGAGACTGTCAAGGCCCTGGACAGACAGATCGTGTATCTGAACAGTGCACTGTACCCGGTGCTGCAGATGCAGGTGCGTTTGCGGGAAAAGTGCCGCGACGACATGGGCGATCTGGAGGTCGCAGTACTTCGTTTATGCGCTGCCGGAGTGGCAACAGGGGATCAGTTTGCCTTCTCCATGGGAGTCTCCAGCCAGAGGATAGTTCCGGTCCTCTCTGAAATGGCCGCCCGCGGACTGGTCCGCGAAAGAAGGCGCAATAGCGGGGAATTCGAACTCACCGAACTGGGCGAGTTATCCCTGCAGCATGGCTGCGAGGTCATCCAGACGGACCGGGCGGTTCTGGTGTGCGGCATAACAGGCAGACTGCTTCCCAAGGCATTTTACTCTCTGACAGCGATCAGCATGCAGGAGATCAGAAGCTCGCGCTTCGTCCCGGACATGATACAGGAGGCTGCTGAGATCCCGCTCTCCGGCCTGCGCCTGGAGTCGATAGCGAACCGCAAAGCGGTCAACCTTCCCGAAGAGACCATAGCGATAGAAGGGGTGGTCCAGGGGAGCATCGAGCCGCGTTTCATCCCCTGCCATATCGTGATCCACCAGGGTAACGGCGCCGTGGCGACCGAGCTTCACGTCATGGGCGGGGTGGTTGACTGGCTGGATGTAAAGAGCGTTCTCGGCATGCTCGAGCCTCTCGGATATCCGGACCACACCGTTGACGGCGCTCTTGGTCTGATCATGGAGAGTTTCAAGGACAAGAGTGCTGAAATTGCCTACCGGAGTGTCGACCGCTTTGGCAACCCTGTACTGGAACTCGCGGGCAAAGCCGAGGGCGTTCTGGCTCAAAATTTCTCCGGAAGGTCCCTCGCGTTCTCGATCGGAGTTAATGAGTTCCAGCCGCTTCCCATCGGGATGTGTACTCACAAGATAACGGTGGGAACCACAGTCAAAAATGTCGATCTGCTCAAGGGTCGGACCATGGTCCTCAAGGCTCAACCGGAAAGTGAACTGGGTCGCATGGTCAGCTGTCTCAGGTCAATGGAGCTCTATCAAAGAGATTACAACGCCAAGTTGAGAAGAGGTGAATTGTCACTTGGGACCTCGATGTTCGAGTATCTTTCCGTCGAATTGTCACGGATCGGCGTAACCGTCGAACAGGCGATGCATACTGCACAGTTGGCAAAGGATACCCGGCTCATCAAGGCGCTCGAAGCTCCGGAAGCCTGGAAATAATGGGAGTGAGCTGATATGGGCCGGCGCTTTGCCATCGGAGATATTCACGGCTGCTTGAAAACGTTCAGGAGCCTGGTAGAGGATGTCATTCAATTGGAACGTGATGACACCCTCTACCTGCTGGGTGATTATATCGATCGCGGTCCGGACGCTGCCGGTGTTCTGGATACGATAATCGGACTTCAGGAAGCCGGTTGGCTCGTGTATCCAATCCTTGGAAATCACGAGAGAATGTTGCTGGATTCTCTCCGCAGTACCCAAGCGGAAAGTCTCTGGCTGCTAAACGGTGGCGCCGCCACTCTGGAGAGTTTCGGAGTAGACACCCCTCGGGACATCCCGCGCAGGTACCTTGAATTTATCGGTTCGCTTCCCCTTTGCCGGGTGATCGATGATTATGCCTTTGTTCATGCAGGTCTCGATTTTGGCAAGAAGTATCCACTGTCCGAATCATCGGAGACCACCATGCTCTGGGGACGCGAATGTCTGGCAACTCCCGACCTGATCGGTGGGCGCACACTGGTCGTGGGTCATACCGTCACTGGCATGGAATCGATCGAAGCCTCCCTCTCCACCGGTTGCATCAGAATCGATAATGGCTGTTACCAGGGTGTCCGACTCAGCTTAGGTGCACTGGTAGCGCTCAATCTTGATACCAGGAAGATAGTGCGGAGACTAAACTGCGAAGAATTCTGTTAAGAGCACCGTTCCGTCCTCAGTAATGAACTGGAGAAACCCCTTTTGCTTCAATTAATCCTGACGAAAGGGGACTATTAGCTAAAAATATGGTGGGTATATGCCAGTATGTGACCTTTGTAACAAAGAAATGATCAAAGAGGGAAGGACTTGGTCCTGCCCCGTATGTGATAGTGCCGAATGCCAGCCCTATCCTTTTGGCCTTGAACCATCTAATTTGCCGGTATATATCGCTTATCCCTGGCAAAATTTCTGGGAAAATACCGACCATCCCCGCATAAAACTTGATTGGCTTATTACCACAGCCGAAGTTTGTGTAATGTGGTCAGTTTCCGTGGCCTTGGCTGAGGTCCTTCAGGCAAACAACAATCAGCTCCCATTGCCGATTGTAAGGCAAGTCAGTGAACACATTGAACGCCCGACCCTTGGTCGATGGCTTGGAATTTTGCGCAGTCTTAGCGAAAACCGGCCCCAAAATCCTGCATTAGCACCAAAAATTTTCGGCCTCTACAAAGAACCAATGCAGAGACTGTTTGCCAAGGATGTCTCGGATCAAAATTCGCTGCTGGAATTGCGCAACCGCCTGGCGCATGGCGGCGGTATCTCCCATATGGTTGCAGAAGAATATCTCTGTAGCCATGAGCAAAACATTATCGCATTGGTAAAAGCGGTAGTTGATGCTACAGCCCAGTCAGGGCTGATATTCCTGGAAGAAAATTGTGCGTTGTCATTGTTGGGTGTAAATAGTGTACCCACAACGGTGCCGCAATGCCTTCACGGAAAGACCGCCGGGCCCTGGCTTTTTCAGGCGGATAATGCGCTGTCACTGCAGCCCTTAACCATCTATAGCACTGTCCATAAAATATCGTCGGGTATGCAGCCTTTGGCATCTGCTTCACCGATACCTCAATTGTATAATCGCTCTGACAAGAAGAAACTTTACTATGTCCCATTGGCTTTGAACGAAACGAGATCTGAATCTTTAGCAGTTGAAGCCTTCCGGGCCTTGTTTTCACTCGACTGGGCGCCAGAAATACTGAGTAAATCCGATGCAGGTTCCTGGGATATTTTTTTGAAGGATGCGAGTCATGATGCACATGCGCTCGTGGGGCGTGTGGATGAGATCGAGCAGATTAAAAAGTGGCTCAAAGGAAGAGATACTAGGCAAAAAGCTATAAAAAGAATTGGTTGGATCCAGGGAGAACCTGGGATTGGCAAATCACTATTGATGGCCAAGATTGCCGCCGATTTCCCTGCCTCTAGCAAGGTGCAGCAAACCTTTTATTTCAGGTTCAGGCGCGGGGACAGTAACAACAGCGTGCGTGCCTTTCTGGGATTCTTATCGGACTGCTTGTGCCAATGGCGGCCTCTTGCCGAGGCAAAAACTCTACAAAAACGGAGTGAGGTTGATGAAACTGGCCCTGAAGACGAAATCAGGATTCTGGTGCAAGCCATTGACGGGTTGCCGGCTCCAAATATCAAAGGACCCAAGCCGCGTTTTTTGGCGATTATCGACGGTCTGGATGAAGTGCTGGTCAATGACAGTTCAATCCACAGTCTGATCCTCAAATTTGCCTTGCCTGGTACGGTCTGGCTGCTGGCCGGGCGGAATGAGTGCGATTTTGAGGATCGATATGGCTGCCATGGTGAACCGATCTTTGATTCTCAAAACCTGTCACCAATGGCTGATAATGATATTCGTGCCATGCTTATGAATTCAAATTCCGGCATTCGTCTTCAGCTGCTAAAGCGCGATGAAGAAGTTGGCGATTCTGTAAACAATCCATTTATCGAAAAAGTTATACAGAAAACGCAGGGCCTTCCTATCTACGCCAAAATGGTATTGGAGGACCTAGAATCTGGAGAAATTACAGCCAGGGATGAACACAGGCTACCAGATGGCTTGCAATCATATTACCTTGAAATTATCAGGCGCTACCAAGTCAGTGATATTGGCCAATACCTTACTCGCATTGTCTCCATTCTTGCTAGAGCAGAAGAGCCGGTGGATGAAGAAGGGCTCGCACAGTTGTTGTCTCGTGAAATTGATGAGTGGCAGGAATTAAAGTCAATCGTGTCCAGCGCTCTTAACGCGGGCATGTCAATGTTCAGGCTTTCCATTACTCCAGAAGGCACATGGGGATATTCACTGTTTCACCAAAGTTTCAGGGAATTCATAGCGGGTAATCCAGATAAAAATGTGCTCCCTGTTGAGATCGTGGCCTGGTCCGTAAGAGAAGCAGAACAAGAGTTATATGGCAAAGCTGGATGCTGGGAATCATTGCCTGAAGGAAATCTGCGTAATCATCTTTTCCGTTGGGGAAACATATATGCTCTCAGATGGCACAGACAACATGGGATACATGAAGCTTATAACAGATTAACTGGTTACACTTATCTCCATGAACGTTTGAAGGCACTCGGTGCGGATAGTATATTTAACCTGTTGAACGAATTTAATGAAGTTTTGGGTTCACTAGTCAATAATAACCAAAAAAATGATTTAGGTATTTGGCATTCGTTTTTCAGGGAGCGATCACATATTTTCAAATGTGGGGATGAGAAGTGGCCTGTATATAAAATCTTGTTGCAACTTGCCATTGAGCATGCCGGCGATAGCCCGCTAACCATTGGGGCGGAGCAGTTTCTTGCCGCTGGCAGATGCGATTGGGCATGGCTACGCAGAGAATGGCGGGTTGCGCGCACCTACGGAAACCCTTGTTTAGCAGTACTTGATGGGCATTCGTCAGAAATTAGAGGCGCAAGATTTCTCCCCAAGCCCGATGGTCGAATCCTTTCGTGGTCCAATGACAAAACCTTGCGCCTGTGGGATGGCCAAAGTGGTGAATGCCTTGCGATCCTGGAAGGACATACAGCTAATATTATGGGTGCAACAACCCTACCTAATGGTCGAATACTTTTCTGGACTGGTGCCAGCACTCTTCACCTGTGGGAAGGTCAGAGCGGCATCTACCCGAGAACACTGGTGGGGCATACAGGTATGGTTGTTGGCGTGTTAGTTACCCCTAACAACGACGGTCGAATTCTTTCATGGTCTGAAGATAAAACCTTGCGCATATGGGATAGTCAAAGCGGTGCATGCCTGCTTACCTTCGAGGGGCATGAGGCTGGTGTAAATGGTGCCCTACTCCTTCCCGACCTCGACAATCGGATCCTTTCATGGTCTGAGGACAACAGTCTGCGTCTGTGGGATGGACGGAATGGTAAAAGCCTTGCTACCCTGGAGGGACATACTGCTAGCATCATAGGTGCGTCATTCATACCCAGTAAAGGCGGTCAAATCCTTTCCTGGTCAGAAGATAAAACGGTCCGTCTGTGGGATGCATCGAGTGGAAAATGCCTGACAACCTTGAAGGGATGTCCGATTCCAGTTATTGGCGAATTTCGTTTCTATACTGGTGAATTAATTTCCTGGTCAGAAGGCAATACCCCATTTCTTGGTAGTGACGGACAAACTCTTGATTGGAAAGGTGACTGCACTCTTAGCCTATCGCGGAAACGAATCATAGAAAGTATTGAAGCCTCCAGCAAATTAACGAGTGACGCTATGAAAGAAAAATACTTAACCAATGACCCAAACTTTTCGATAGGGAAATACATAACTGCTCAGTTACAAGACCGCAAACCAGATGGTCTAATTGATGAACACCTGACAATCCTTGAAGGACATATTTCAAATGTTAACGGTGCATTACTTCTTCCCGACTCTGACGGTAGATTACTTTCGTGGTCTAAAGACAAAACCTTGCGACTGTGGAACAGACAAAATGGCGAATGCCTAGCAACCCTAGAAGGGCATACAGCTAGTGTTAAAGGTGCATTAGTCAGCGACGGCGGGCAGATTCTCTCATGGTCTGAAGACAAAACCCTGCGCATATGGAATGGACATATTATCGCGAATGAGACCAGTTTGAAGGAACATACAAATTTTTATCTCAGGGATATATTACTTGTTCCCGGCGATTACGACCGTATACTTTCGTGGTCATACTGTGATAATTTCCTTTGTCTATGGGATGGGCGAAATGGGGAATACTTATTGCGTTTAGAGGGGCATACAGATACTGTCATAGGCGCATTGCCACTCTCCGGTAATCGAATACTTTCGTGGTCTGGAGACAAAACCCTGCGTCTTTGGGATTGCCAACACGGTAAATGTTTGGCGGAGTTAGTTGGGCATACATCTGCTGTTGGCGACGCAATACTTCTCAGTGACCTAGACGATCGAATACTTACATGGTCTGATTGTTTACATTATGATTATGACGACCACACCCTGCGCCTATGGGATGGCCAAAACGGTAAAAGTATTGCAGTACTAGAGGGGCATACTGATAAAATTAAAGGCGCATTAGCAATACCCAACTCTGGTGGTCGAATTCTTTCATGGTCAGCGGACCATAGTCTGCGACTGTGGGACGGACAGAGCGGCAAATGTATTGCAGTCCTGGCGGGGCATTCGCTTCCCGTTAAAAGCGCATTACCTCTTATTAAGGGGCGACTACTTACCTCATGCGACGGAACCTTGTATCTGTGGGATTTTCAAAATGGCGAATGTCTGATGACCTTAAAGGGTCATTCGGAATATGTTAATGGTGTATTATCTCTCCCTGAGCGCGACAATCAAATACTTTCCTGGTCAGAGGACAATACTCTGCGACTGTGGGATTTTCAAAGTGGTGAATGTCTGGCGACCTTAGAGGGACATTCGGAAGGTGTTAATGGTGTATTACTCCTCCCCGAGAGCGACAATCGAATACTTTCGTGGTCAGATGATAATACTTTGCGTCTGTGGGATGGACAAAGTGGCAAATGTATAGCAATTATGGAAGGACATACAGCTCGTGTTGAACACGCATTACTCCTACCCGAGGGACAGATCCTTTCCTGGTCTGACGACACTACCATGCGCAAGTGGGATGCTCAAAGTGGCAAATGCCTTGCTACCCTGGCTGGACAAGCTGCTGGTGTCAAAGGTGCGTCACCCCTTTCTGGGGGACGAATACTTTCGTGGTCATGGGATAAAACGCTGCAAGAGTGGAGTGATAGCGGTGAACTATTGAGGACATTTGCGGGTACAAGTATTTTTACGGTACCTAAAGACATGTGGCAAGCTTTTTTGGATGTAAATACTCTTTCAAAAACTGCTGGCTTGGATGCTAATGGCACTACTGCGATCTTAGGGTTTCAATTAGCCGGCACCTTAAATTATCTGGTTTGGCATGGTGTTGATAAATGTTGTTCCAGATACCTTTTCGGTGATGGTCGGGCATTGGTGACACAGGCAAACGGTCAGGTCTGCTTATTAAGTACATATTTTGGGAGCCGACGAGTGACTCTCGAAGAGTTGCAACTTTTTTAGATGCTTCCAGTCTTTTATTCTTAGGTAAACTCAAAATGGTTCCTGAAACGATTAGAAAACCATGGTTCATTGTCCCGCTTTGCATTTTTTCACTCGCGCTGGGGCAATTACTCCTTTTTTTCTTGGTATTCCCTGATACCTACCCGGACGTACACGAGCGCATCATGCTCAGGCATTTTGTTCCTTTAGTTTTAACACTTGGTACTCTCTGTGTTTCGCTGCCAATTCTTCTCCTTTTCTTAGCCACAAGAGAGGAATGCGAGCTGTAACCTCCTCCGGCTAACGGTTGCTCCTGCTGGCCCCAAAAGTTTTGAGTCATTTCTCCGCTGAAACAATAATTTCATCCCTTCTTCAATAAGAAAAAGAAGTCTGGGCACAGGCGACCTTTCGTCCTCCGTTCTCCCTCCTATATTATTTCGAAACGTTTCTTTACCTGACTATCATCTCAATAAAGATTAAACGTGAGATGAAGAGTGCTCTGCCTCCAAGAACACAGGGGGATGCCATGGAATTCATGCTGGTTGTGATGGGATTGTTTGCAGCCTTTTGTTGGGGGGGACATGCAGGCTTTTGGGGCGGCGAGGGTTCGCCGTGTCCGGCTTTTGACCGACCACGCCAGTGCATTTAATCGCAGCCATGCTGCGTCGAAAAGTCCCTTCTTAGCTTTAGACGACACACCCGGCGCTGGCGTTTCATTGCTATTCCTCGAGTTGATCCCCTATCATTTACCGCAACGTTTCTTTCTCCCTTCCACCGCAGCAAAATCGCTATAACTGAACCACACAAACAAGTTCCCGTTTTGGGGGAGAGGTGATCAGTGAGGAGCGACAATGGAAAAAACGGACATCGTAAGGACTGTTAAGGGGCATCTGAGGGAGGAGCACCTGCTTCCCGCGGCACCGCCGACCAGACGCATCGAGAGCCGCAGGGACAAGGAGAGCCGGGGTCGTCCAACTTCAGGCGAAATTCTGAGACGTGCGGTCGAATCGTAACGGACACCTGAGAGAATGGTGCATTTCTAGCAGAGGTGATGGCCTCGATTCAGACCAGCGGAGGGGGAAGGCAGTATGTCAATCATCGACTTAGTTATCATTGCTGGAGTTGTCATTGCCGGCATCACCTGCATGGTGATTTTCAATTCGCTTGTTAACAAAAAGAACCAGGTGAACTTTGCCTGGGCGTCGCTCGATGCGATGCTTAAGAAACGCTATGACCTGATCCCCAACCTGATCAGCACGTGCGAGAAATACATGGGATACGAAAAGGGGGTGCTAGAGTCGCTGACCCAGGCTCGCACCAAGGCAATGGCCGCGACCGCAACAGAAGTTGACAAGGCTGACGCCGACAAGGTCGTGACCGTGGGGTTGCGATCGATATTTGCGGTTGCGGAAAACTACCCGCGCCTTAAGGCCACGCACACCTTCGAACTGCTGCAACGCTCGCTCAACGAAGTCGAGGAACAGATAGCCGCTTCGAGGCGTGCCTATAACGCAGCCGTGACGAGCTATAACAACGGCTGTGAAATGTTCCCCTCCAGCGTCGCCGCCCGAATGATGGGATACCAGGTCAAACCGTGGTTTGCCATCCCCGAGGCCGAGCGCGAGCCCGTCCCGATTTGGAGGTAGCACATGATGACCGCCCTTAATTCTCAACTGCCCGCCGAGCTTTTATCCAGTCTCCAAACTCTGGAGTCCGAACGGCAGGCAAGTCAGTCGAAAAAGCACATGGTTATTTGCGTGATAATAGGGATTTTCGCTGGAGTGGGCGGAATGGTCGCCGTCGTGGACCAGACGCCGGCGCCGTTTTTTATCGGCGCGATCATCGCCACCGTCCTTTCCCTGATCTTGGCCGGCAGAATCAACTCCAAGGTTTATGTAAACTATAAGGGTGAGGTTATGCCGACTCTGGTCAGTATGGCTCATCCCTCCCTTGAATATGATCAGGACAACTACATCTCATCTGAGGAATTTGAATCCTGCGGGATGTTTATCCGTCCCGACCGGTACACGGGCCAGGATTTGATCACCGGCAAAATCGGGGCTACGGATATCCGGTTTTCCGCTGTTTTCGCGGAGGAGGAATACGAGGTTACCGATACGGAGACGGACACCGACAGCGACGGCAATACCACGACGCGAACGGTAACCCGAACCGAGTACCGGACCATTTTTTCCGGGCTGTTTTTTTCAGCCGACTTCAACAAAAACTTCAAAGGACGCACGGTCGTGATGAGCGGCGCCCCGGGCTTCTGGAGCAAACGTGCAGCCGCAAGCGTGGTACTGGAAGACCCCCGTTTTAACGATCAATTCCATGTATCGTCTTCGGATCAGGTTGAAGCGCGCTACATCCTGACGCCAAAACTGATGGAGCGGCTGGTAAGCCTCAAGGCGAGATTCGGCGGGGGAAGCATGGCATTTTACGACGGGCGGGTTTGCATTGCCCTGCCGCTTCCTTACGGGCTGTTTAATCCATGCCTGGATACGCCGCTTACTGACACGGCGCACATCAAGGAGACCCTCAAACAGTTACGGCGGATCATCGGCATAGTGGATGACCTGGACCTCAACACCCGCATCTGGACCAAGGGCGGGCGCGGCGACTCGAACCCTGCGCGCGTGGTGGCATAATCCAATCACGGACCGGCAGGGAGACAAAGCTCTCTTCTGTTGTATTGTTTATGCAGAATCAGCTCGGCAAATAACGGAGGGATCATGACCCAAATTCTGGAGACACACCCGTTACTCCTCATCACCCTGGGCCTTTGCGCCGCAGGGATATTGATCCTGGCTTACTACTCTGTCGTTATCGTCTCCGGTAACGCCATCGCCGTTCTCGAGAGGCGCTGGATCGGCAAGAAGATGCCCCAGGGGCGCGTGGTCGCCATGGGCGGCGAGGTCGGTATCCAGGCGCGCACCTTCGGGCCGGGGATGCATTTCCTGATACCTTTCCTGTATGCCGCCACAAAGTACGGCTTCGTAGAGATCAGTAACGGCGAGATCGGGACCGTTGAATCCATCGACGGCAACCCCATTCCGCCGGGACGTATCTTCGCCAGTGTAGTGGAAGGCCATAATGCTTTTCAGGACGGCGAGGCGTTCCTGGTTAACGGTGGCCAGAAAGGCCCCCAGATCCAGATCCTCCCCCCGGGCAAGTACCGGATCAACCCTTACCTGTTCCACGTCACGAAGAGCGACGCAGTCAGTATCGACAAGGGGAAAATCGGGGTGGTGACCTCCGCAGACGGGGCGCAGATCCCGGCGGGAAGACTCCTGGCGCAGAGCGTTCCCAGCCACTCCAACTTCGAGAACGGCCAAGCCTTCCTTGAGAAAGGCGGGCAGAAGGGGCCGCAGATCGACATCTTGAGGCCCGGCACCTACAGGGTCAACTTGAACCTGTTCAGGGTAGAGATCCACGATGCGACGGTGGTCCCGGCCGGCAAGATCGGTCTTGTCACCGCGCTGGACGGAAGCCCGCTGCCCGAGAACGAGTTCATCGCGAAATCCGTCGATGTTCATGACGACTACCAGGACGGACCGAAGTTCCTCGCTGGAGACGGACAGCGTGGGCCACAGCTCGATGTTCTACGCCCCGGTACCTACTACATCAACCCGCTTATGTTCAAGGTGGAACTGGATGATGTCACTGTGGTCGAGCGTGGCCAGGTGGCGGTCGTCATCTCCAACGTAGGAGAAGAGCCAACCGACGAGATGAAAAAACGTCTTACCTCGTCCCAGACCGAAGGTGAGGCAGTCGTCGAGGAGGAGGCGCGCGAGCGCTACGTAGTCCCCAAGGGGTTCCGGGGCATCCAGGAGGAAGTGGCTGGGCCCGGGCGCTACTACCTGAACAAGCGCGCTTTCATCCCCTACATCATCGATACTACCAATATCACCATCGACTGGGACAGCTCCGAAACCACCCGATTCGATCAGCTTCTGGTAATTTCCAAGGACGGTTTCCCTATCGACGTCTCGGTTAAGGTCGTAGTTCGCGTACGACCCGACCAGGCCCCTTACCTGGTTGCGAAAATCGGTTCAATCGAAAACTTGATTCTGCACGTGATACACCCCATGGTCGATTCTTCCTTCCGTAACCAGGCGTCCTCCACTTCTGCCATGAATTTCATGCAGAACCGACAGAACGAGCAGACCAATGCAGAAGAGAGAGCCAGACATGGCCTGGAGAAGTACCATGTTGAGTGCGTCTCCGTGCTCATCTGTCAGATCAAGCTGCCACAGGAACTTATGGAGACCCAGACTAGGAGGATCATCGCCGAGCAACAGAAAGAGATGTTCGCCATGCAGCAGGAGGCGGAAGCCGCCAGAATATCCACCGAGAAGACGCGTGCCACCGCAAATCAGCAGGGGGAACTGGTCACCGCTGAGATAGGGGTGAAGGTGGCCGAGCAGCAGAAGCAGAAGACCATCGTGCTCGCCCAAGGGGATGCCGAGGGAGTTAGGCTGCGCGGCGAAGGCGAGGCAAAGAGAATCGAGGCGATCGGCCAGGCCACTGCCGCGGCCTATCGGAAACAGAATGAGGCGCTCGGGCAGGAAGCGGTCACGGCGATCGAGCTGATCAAAAAGATCGCCGAGGGGAACGTGCGCATCACACCGGACATCCTGGTTGCCGGGGAGAAGGGGGGGATGCTCGACATCCTGCTGGCGCAACTGGTGAAGAAGGCTGCGGCAGCACCGAAGATCGACGCCTTAGCACTTGGGGGTGCGCCTGAGCATGGCACTTCAGCCACGGGTGCGGAAGAGAAAGGCACCTGACAGGGTAACGGGTAGGCGGTTTTGGTCAATTTTTCGGGAGGTCGCGCCTGTTCGGAATCGTGGCATTAGATGTATAATGACTTTCAGTGGGATTCGACGCGAAGGAGGAGAACATGGAGACCTTAATGGCATTTGGTTTTGTCGGCGTCCCTATTCTGGTTGCGACCTGGATCGTCATCAGATGGCGGCGAGACGTTGCCAGATTGAAGACAGAAATGAATTACATAAATGAGGGATACGTCCCAATTTCACACCCACAGGGGCGAAGCTATTCGGCAGGCGGATACACTCTAATAAAGCATTCTGGGGAAAGTTATTCTGATGACGAGTGCAGCCCGATGTTTCATAGTTCCTGTAACCCTTGCGCAGAAAGCAGCTTTCCTGACAGTAGCTTCTCTGATAGTGGCTGTTCGGATAGCCTTTTTTCTGACTCCAGTCCTTCCGTAAATATTGACGGCAGCCCGATGTGCGGGGGAATTGATGTTCACGGAAATCCTTACGGGGTCACTTCTCACGACGATTAACTTTTTATGGCGTTGCCTGGTGGCCGTTTCTGCGCTGTAAGTACGGGTAGGACCTCTGCCTGTGGCGTTACTTAAACACTGGTTACCGCCTGTCCATTTTGCCCCTTGCTTTCGAATAGTATCCAGTCTTGGGATCTCCCTCCCTTGTTGTCAATGTAATAACTTTGTTGTTTCCCGCTAGAGAAGATGCTCCACCCCATAGGTTCGGTATTAACTTTATTGTATGTATATGCCCTTTGTTATCTGCCGTTAGTTATTTCATACAATAAGGTTTTTACAAATTTGTCTGATAACCTGCTGTTTTGTTGGGGTGCGTGGCTGAACGCGATTCGGTTATAGGATGTTAGACTATTACCAAAAAACAATAAAGTTCTTACAAATTAGGCATCGAAGTCCCCGGCAATCGCTGGTCTATCGCTGGTCCTCCCTTTTCTCGGGAACCCTGTGGTCCGCCTGGGACGAAGTAAGGCATTTCCAAAAACGAATCCAGGCGATATGCCTGTTTTTCAGACTAGATTACCATTCATACAGTCGGTTTTCTGGGGTTATTGATCCGTGCTTATTGATGGCAGTCTGACGTACAGGTATTGTATACTTCATGATGCACTGACTTTCTTGCCAGGCATCGATCACGGTTTGAATGTAAGGGATTGTCAGTGAATCACGGTTGGAAAAGCTTTAAGTCTTCCTGGCGCTCCCGGTAACGTATGCGGGATTCTGAGAAGTTGTTGAGCATATAATCACATTTTGGCAGGCGGTGCATCTCGCTTACAATGCGCAGATTCAAGCCGGCTTCCTTAATCATGGCTGACTTCGCTATACGACGGCCTGGGTATTTATCTGCAATCCTAGAGGCTGCATTTTTTAGCGCTTGACTCCATTCGGTATCGCGTTTTGTCCAGTCGACCTTCTGTTGCCGGGACCTGCCCTGCTTAATTATCCATTCATGGTCATACTTTATAAGGAATCGGTATAAACCCCAGTTGTTTTTACGAACCTGAATGACGAGCCTGTTGGGATCATGATCCAATTTTTCAAGCCATTTCTTTCTTGCATTTTTTATGTCTCTGAGTACACGGTGGTCTGTTTTAGATTCGAATTTAAGCAGTTCTTTGATTCGCTTAACAGGCAAAGACATAATATTTGACACTTCAATTAATGTACTTCCTGCCGCAACAAGCATTTCAGCCTTTATTTTCCACGAAGGGCCAAACTTCCATATTTTTTTACAATCGGCAGATGTTTGTCTTTATGATCCGTATTCTGGAAGGTGAAATAGAATCCACACGTGCATTGTGCACTCGCTATTGCTTCTGATGAGCGAGATGCTCTGATAAAGATTTTTTTTATGGGGAATTTGACGTCATGTGAGGTAATCTGGTGACAATGGACACTCCCACTTGCTACACTGCCGACGAGAGGGAGGAGACACATGTCCAAAAAGAAACAGCAACACTACACCCCTGAATTCCGCGCAGAGGCTGTGAAACTAGTC
>Ga0209123_1001070_pt1 | contig 29229 bp, 28 predicted proteins | sample BarGraIncu00431A_FD_184500 | JGI IMG/M metagenome (GOLD analysis project Ga0209123, IMG submission 184500) | Arctic peat soil microbial communities from Barrow, Alaska, USA - Barrow Graham LP Incubations 004-31A (SPAdes) (version 2) | ecosystem: Environmental > Terrestrial > Soil > Wetlands >... | reverse complement strand
CGCCTTCTGGATCACGCCGAGGATGCTGCGCACCTGGGCGGTCGCCTGCTTGGACTGGGTCGCCAGGTTCTTCACCTCCTGGGCCACCACGGCGAAACCCTTGCCGTGCTCCCCGGCCTTGGCGGCCTCGATGGCGGCGTTCACCGCCAGGAGGTTCGACTGTTCGGCCAGGTCGTTGACCGTGGCGATGATGTCTCCGATCGCCTGGCTCTGCTCGCTCAGGTTGACGATCCGCTCGGCGATGAACCCCATCCGCTCGTCGATCCCCCGCATGCCGCCGATGGCGTCCTCCACCGATTGCTGCCCGCTCTTGGCGACCTGCACCGAGCGGTGTGAGCTGTCGTAGACTTGACGCGACTTTTGCGAGGTGAGGTCGGTGGTCTGGCGCACCTCCTGCACGGTCGCGTTGGTCTCACTGACCGAGGAGGCTGTTTCAGCCGAGCTTGAAGCCAGTTCGCTTACGGTTGTCATGATCTCCCCGGCCGAGGAGGAGAGCACTCCCACCACCTCGCGGATCTCGAGGCTCAGGTCCTTCAGATTTTTGGTCATGGCGGCGAAGGATTGGCCGAGCTGATCCTTGGGGGAGGCGAGGGAGACCTCGATGGTGAGATCCCCCGCTGCGATCCGGTCCGCGGAGGCGGCAAGGCGCTTCAAAGAGGCAACCATGTTCTGCATGGCGATCCCGAAGACGTCGCGCTCCGAGATGGGCACCACCTCGATCTCCAGGTCGCCCAGGGCGATCCGGTTGGCGCTTTCCCCCATCTGGCGCAGCGATCCGACCATCTTGGCCATGGCCCTATGCAACTGTCCGATCTCGTCGCCGGACTCGCTTCCGATCTCGACGCCCAGGTCGCCCAGGGCGAGCCGATCTGCCGCCTCGACCGCCTTTTTGAGCGGGCGCACGATGGACGCTGTGATGAGAAGCGCCGTGGCGACCGCCAAAAGCGCCGCGATGATGATCAGGGCCGCGGTGAGCGCCAGGGTCCAGTGCGCGCTACTCTGGGACTCAGCCACGAAGCTCTGGGCCTTGGCCGTGGAAAATTTCTGCACCTCGGTCACTTCGGAGTCGATTTTGGTCACCAGAGCGCGGGCGAAGTCCCTGTGGTGGACGGCCGCCTCGGCCATCTTATTCTGACGGACCAGTTCGACGGTTGCGGCGCGCACCGGCTTCCACTGATCCATGAGTTCCCTGATCCGGTCCATCTTCGACTTGTCACCGAGAAACTTGTCCCGGGCGACGGCGAGTTCCCGGTACACGGTCTGTTCCGAGGCGTCGATATCGCGCAGCGCCTGGTCCAGTTCCTGTCGGTTATTCCCGTAGAGCACGACGTCCTTCATGCTCCGGTGCATTCTAACGATATGCTCCTGAACATCCTGAATCGCGTTGGCGACGGTGAAGGGGTGCTCGTAGAAATTGGTCAGCAGTTCCCCCTGCGCGGCCAGGTTTCTCAGGGATAGTCCCCCGATGAGAACGAGAAACAGCACGACTACGCCAAAACCTGCGATCAATCTGGATCTGATTTTGAGATTACTCAGCATGGAACCCCCGGTGAGACTTTAAAAGCTGTGCTATTTTTTCGATTTCGAACTTACTCGAAACGCTCACGCCGCCGTAGCGGCGCTCTCCAATATGCAACTACATGCCAATCACTGGGAACGCCTCGGGTAGCACCAGTGTTGGGCGAATGATGATTCGCCCCTACACTTCCCCACTCCGTAGGGGCGAATCATTATTCGCCCTGAAACTCATCCCTACCTTAGCCCACCTCTTCATGAACCACGATCCGGCTGTCGCTGAGAATCTTTCCCATATCCAAAAGGGCGAGACGCTGCGCCGTCACTCCGGCCAGGAACTCCTCCCTGATGCCGGTGAGGGCGGCGGGAGGGGGCTGCAGGTCGCAAAGCGGCAGCGCAATCATCCCGGTGATGCTGTCGGCCAGTATCCCGAACTCCATGGTGCCGTTACTCACCACGATCACCCGGTTCAGATCGCAAAGTCCGACCTCGGGGAGCTCGAAGAAGCGCCGTAGATCGACGATGCTGATGATCTTGCCACGCAGGTTGGTGATGCCGAGCACGAAGCCCGGGGTGCAAAAAAGCGGGGTGAACTCGGCAAGCGGCAGGGTCTGGGCGATATACGACATTTCGATGGCGTAGCTCTCCCCCGAAAGCAGGAACTCCAGGCAGTCGAGTCGTGTCCCGGCGGCGACCTCAGCTTGAAGAGGTGCTGCGAGTTGGACGGCGCGCGCCTTTAGGATCGCGCCAGTTTCTTCCGGGCTTAAGGTCCGCCCGTCCGCTCCGGCCGCGTAGGTTTCCTGCTGCCGCCTGAGCAGGGCGCCCCAGTCGTGGCTGCCGTGCCCCGCGGGCCTGGGATGATTGTCCCTACTCATGTGCGCTCCTCCCCTTAGTCATGGTCCGGATGATTTGGACCAGGTGACCCGCCGTCATTCCCTCTGCCTCGGGGAGCACTTCACGGGGGTCTCGCCGTTCCAGAAGTTGCAGTGCATTGGCAAAGTTGCGCTGCGACCCGGATTCGTCTCCGCCCTGCCGGGACAGGTTCCCCAGGGCGAAATAGGCAAGCAGGTATTCCTGGTCTATGAAGAGCACGTTTTTGAGCGAGGTGGCTGCAGCCGCGAGTTCTCCCTGCTGCTCCAGGATGATGGAGAGCAGGTAGTGGCTCTGGGCGCTCAGTCGGTCGGCGGCGATCGCCTGCTCGCAGAGTTCGCGCGCCTCGGAAAACCTGCCGACGTTGGCCAAGGCTCGGGCCCCGAGAATCAGGGTTTCCGCAGGTTGCGGCCCGGCCAGTAGGGCGCGCCTCACGCTGTCGGCTGCCTGTTCGTAGTTTCCGGCCTGGTACTGGGTCAGGGCCTCGACGCAGCCCTCCGACGTTTCGGGCCGGCGCTCGGGTGAGGCCGCTTGCGGGTGGGCCGCACCAGGGTGGCGCTCCTGCGCGCTTGCGTTTCGGCCCCTTGGCGGGCTGTGCCGTTCTGCTGCGGCAGCTAGCGCAGACTCACTTTCCCGGGGGGCAGCGGCGCGTGCTGGGGTTTTGGCGCAGTTCCCGGGGTCGGGCAGCTGCGCGGGCGCTAAAGCCGGAGCGCCGACGCTATCTGGGGCGCACCCGAGCGGTCGGAGTGGGTGGGGTTGGGGGGTGCGTGGATTGCGTGGCAGGGTCTCCTGCTTTTCGACCCCCTTTCTGAGGACGAAGGCGCCGGGAAAGCGCAGGCAGGTAAATCCCTTGGTGAAGCGCGGGTCCACCTCGGTGGGTCCCACGAAGAGCCACCCTCCGTCGCGCAGCGCCGCGTGGAACCCGGCAATGGTGCGCTCGATCTGGATCGGATCGAAATAGAGCATCACGTTGCGGCAGAAGATGATGTCCAGGAAGTCGGTGCCGGCGCACTGGGCCGCCGCCGTGTCGTCGGCCAGGTTCAGGTGGTCAAAGCGCACCATGGCCTTGATGCGGGGGATGATTTCGAAGCGTCCGTCCCCGGTTTTGCCGAAGTAGTCCATGAGCCAGGGCGGGGAGTTGCGGAAGGACCACTGGCTGTAGATCCCCTGGCGCCCGCGCTCCAGGGCCTGCGGGTTGATGTCCGTGGCGATGAGGGAGATGTTCCAATTGGTTAGGTCGGGGATGGCCCGGTGCAAAAGAATCGCCAGGGTATAGGGCTCCTCGCCGCTGGAGCATCCGGCGCTCCAGATCCTCAGGGACCGGTCCGTCCCGCGGCGCTGGGCCAAAAGCCCGGGGATCAGTTCCTGTTCCAAAACCTGGTAGCTCCTCGGATCGCGCAGGAAATAGGTTTCGCCAATGGTGAGGGCGCGCGCCAGGGTGTCGAGCAGGTCCCGGGAAAGGGGAGCCGACATAAGCCAAAGCTGATACTGCTCGCTATCGGCGTAGCCCGCGGCCTTGGCGACGGCGACCATCTTCTGGTCCAGTTCGCGGAGCCGCTCCTCGGTAAAATGGAGTCCCATGGTCCGTGTTATGAACTTGGCGAAGAGCGCCAAAGTAGTGTGCGGAGCCGGCATCTTACTCCTCGCCCTCTTGAAGTGCCCGTGCCAGGAGCAGCTCTTCCTCGGGGAAGAGCAGGGTGGCCAGGTCATGGATGAGGACCAGGCCGTCCGCGGTGCGGGTCACCCCTTCCAAAAAGCCCGTGCCGCTTAGGATGTCGTTTGGCGCGACAACCTCCCGGGCGCTTTCTTCCAGGACGCTCTCGACGCCGTCCACCGCCAGCGCCACCGTCACGAGTCTGGCCCGCGCGATCACGAATTGGTCGGAGGTGCGCAGCGCGCGCTCCGGGATCCGGAACCGGCGGCGCAGGTTGATGACGGGGATCACCTGCCCCTGAAAATCGAGGACGCCGAGCACGATCTCGGGGGCCTTGGGGAGTGGGGTTATCGCCGCCGCCCTGACGACCCTTTCCACGGCAGCAAGACGCAGGGCGTAGCGCTCTTCGTCAAGGGTAAAGATGAGCAGCTGAGGTGTCGAAATCGGGAACCTCCTGAAGCTACCAAGGCAGCAGCGGTAGCGCCCTAATGTACACGTTCAGGACGCACGTTATCAAGGAGAATCATGCAGTATGACCACTCCCGGTTGAGTGGTTTCCAGTTAAAAATTACCAAGGATTCCAGTTGCAATCCCGATGTGTCCATATAGTATTGGTTGTGACTAATCTATCGGGGCGCTGCTGACAGAGCGGACGCCCGTACAGGCACTACGACAACCTCGGGAGTTTGCGTTGAGGCCCTTAGCCAAACTGAAGGCTCCTCCATCCACCGCGCAGCGTTTTGACTCCAACCTCTGAATAAGGAGATGCTTTTGAAAGAGGACAGCACCACGAACAGCCTGCCGGAAGATAGTGCGGGACAGCAACCAGCCCGGGCGGAAGCGCCCCGGACGGCGGGGGAGGGGGGGGCGCGCCCGCGCACTCTTGCGGCCCTGGCTACCCGGATGATCGACGGACTCAATCAGGTGAGCCGTCTGGCCCTAAACGATGGGCGCTCGCTGGTGACGCTGGAGCTGGACTCCCTTTTGGGAAAAAGCTGCAAGTTGACCGGACTGCACGATTTTGGGGAACCGACTTTTCGTGCCCCACTGCAAATCCTGCTGCACTCCTTCGAGGAGGACGCCCGGTTGAACCTGCTCGGGCGCATTACCGTGCACTCCGAAATCGTGCGCGTACTGTGCAACCGGTTGCGCATGCAGCGCGATCGCGCGCTCTTTCCCGCCATCGCGCGGGAGCAGGTAGCAAAGCCGATCTTCATCACCGGGCTGCCCCGAAGCGGCACCACCTTCCTGCATGCCTTGCTGGCCCAGGACCCCGCCAGTCGCGCCCCCCAGGTCTGGGAGGTGATGCACCCCTCCCCGCCGCCGGAGACCGCGAACTACCGCAGCGACCCACGCATCGCGCGTACCCGCAAGGAGCTTAGCTGGATCGAGATCCTGATGCCCGATTTCGATAAGTGTCACACCATCGAGGCGCGGCTGCCGCAGGAGTGCATCGCCATGACCGATCATTCCTTTTTAAGCTACGTATTCGAGTCGATGTATTTCGTCACCTCGTACCGCCGCTGGCATGACCGCCAGGACAAGCGCCCCGCCTACGAATGTCACCGGCGCTTCCTGCAGCACCTGCAGTGGCGTTGCCCCGGAGCGCCCTGGGTGCTCAAAGCCCCCAGCCATCTCATGGCGCTGGATGCGCTTTTCGCGGTTTATCCCGACGCCCAGGTCGTGCTGACCCATCGCGACCCGCTGAAGGTGCTCCCCTCCTGCGCCAGCTTTGCCAAGGTGCTGCGCGCCCCCTTTACCAGAAACATCGACCTGAAGGCCCTCGGGGCCGAGGTAAGCCGGCGCTGGGCCGCCAGCGCCCACTCGGTGACCCGGATGCGTTCGGAGCAAAAACAGCTGCAGGGGAGCTTTTTCGACGTGAGTTATCCCGAGCTGATCCGGGACCCCATGGCGGCGGTGTCCGGAATATACCGCCATTTCGGCAGGGAACTGACCAGTGCGGCGGAAGCCGCCATGCGGCGCTACGTGGAACAAAACCCCAAGGACAAGAAGGGGGTGCACCTGTATTCGCTGGAGGAGTTCGGGCTGGATCACGCGACGGAGCGCAGCAATTTCCGAGGCTACACTGATTACTTCGACATAGTTCCCGAGAAATGATTTTTCAGCGTCGCTGTCCGGACCTGTGCTCCCCTTACCCCACCCCGTCCCTCCCCTTGCAGGGGAGGGTGGAGTTTTGCGATGTCACCAGAGCCTTCCAAAGCTAGCGTGAGCCCCATGCGTCGCTTCAATCTGCTGCTGCTGGCGTTCGCCTCGATCGTCCTGTTCACCATATTTTTGGGGATCGACTGGCCCAAACTGATGCACTCCTTCCTGCAGGGAGTGCGCTTTTGTCCGCTACTCCTGGTACCCTACGGTTTGACGAGTTATTTCTGGGCAGTGTCCTGGAACTGCCTTTTGACCGGCACGGCCGGTTGTCCGCCACTGCGGCGCTTGTTTCTCCTGCGCCTGGCCGGCGAGTCGCTGAACCAACTGACTCCTACCGCCTCTTTGGGAGGCGAGCCGTTCAAGGCCCTGCGCCTCCACGCTCTGGGCGTCGTCTGGCACGAGGCGACCGCCTCCCTGGTGATTCACAAGGCTCTGATGGTTATAAGCCTGGTGCTTTACATCCTTATTTGCCTTGCCATGATTCCCACGGCCCTGCCCGGCATTTCTCCCCAGCTCGCCTGGTTCAGTTGCTTGGGCACCCTGCTTTTGGCAACTGCCGGAACTGCCTTTGTCGTGCTGCAGCGCCGCAACCCCTGCAGCTTACTGATCGGCGTATTGGATAGATGCAACCTCTGCCCGGCCGTGCTCAGGAACAAAGCGCCGGATTTCGCTGCTCTGGATGCAACGCTGGCCGCTTTTTATCGAGATCACACCGGGGCTGGTCTCCTGGCGCTGCTCTTTTACCTTTTGGGCTGGATGGTGCACGCCGCAGAGGTCTGTCTCATCTTCTGGCTCTTGGGGCACCCGATTGGCTTAAGGCTCGCGCTTTGTCTTGATGCACTGTCTCAGCTGGTTGCCGGGCTTGGCTTCATGATCCCGGTATCAATGGGGGTACAGGATGGCGGCAATATCCTGCTCTCACTCGGTTTCAACCTGGGATCAACGCTGGGTGCCGGGTTCAGCATACTGCGGCGTTTCCGGGAAGCGTTTTGGCTGCTCCTTGGACTTCTGATTGTGGCTCGTGAAAAGTAACCGGCGCGGAGAGCGCAAGCGAGTCCCGTCATCTATTAAGCAGGTTCCCATGCCCAGATCATTCCTAATCATACTACTGGTACTGCAAAGTTTCCTCTTCTCCTGCACCTATAACGTTCCGAGGAACTATCTACCGTACCCGGTATCCAACGAAAGCTTCAACGACCCGACCAAGACGGTCGCCATACCGCTCCCGGTCATCGCAGCGAGTCCCAACGAAGGGGTAACCTACGGCGGGCTGGTCGCCTTTTTGCTGCACGACGCCAAGGACGAAGTAAGCACACTCATCGTGCCACAGCAAAATTACAACCAGTATTTCGGTGTAACGACGACCCTTTACGGCGCCTTTTATCCCACACCCGAGAGAAACCTGAAAGTAAACCTCTCCAAGGCGACCACGATCAATGAGGAATTCCGGGTGCGCTACCTGGATCAAAAATTCCTGTCCGATCTTTTGGAATTGAATTTCACCGCGTTCGACTACACTGACGGTTCCTCAAGGTTCTTCGGTTTTCAGTCCGACTCCTCAACGCAAAACGAAACCAATTATTCCGATCAGGAGATAGGGGTGGGGATTGCTGTAGGGTATCGATTTCACGGCCCCTTTCAAGTCGTGCTCGGGGAGCGCTATAAAAGGGTCAACATCAAAAAAGGCGCGGTTACCGCGGTCCCCTTCATAACGGATGTCTTCCCCGGCGCTGACATCCCTGGCGTTGGGGGGTACGATGTTCACGCCCAAAAAATCTCGCTGGTCTACAACACCCTCGATTCCATGGGCATGCCGACTTCCGGCACCCACCTCAGGTTCTCGATAGACAACAGCGCGAAACTCTTCGGCAGCAGCGCCGACTACCAGGGGTACGAGGCGGAGTGCAAGTGGTACCATCCCCGACAAAATGGCCGATACGTCTCGGTCGTTCGCCTCGCCCTGAACCAGACTATGGGCAACCGGGTTCCTTTTCTGGAACAGAGCATACTGGGCGGGGAAACGACCCTGCGCGGTTACGGTCAGAACCGTTTCATCGACAAAAGCTACCTGCTGCTCAATCTTGAGGAGCGCATCAGGCTTTTTCGCTGGAAGATATTCAACGTGAATGCGGACTGGGAACTGGCGCCCTTCGTCGATTTGGGGTCCGTCATGAAGACCCTCGTCGAGGCGAAGTCGAGCAGTTTCGAGTTTAATCCGGGTGTCGGCCTCAGGGCGGTGGTGCGTCCCAACATCGTCGGTCGCATCGATGTCGGTATCGGAAAGGACGGACCAGCCGTGTTCGTTGGCTTGGGATATCCTTTTTAAGGCAGGTTGAGGTTAAGGTTTAGGTTGAGACTCGTCCTCAACCTCAACCTTTAACGACGTTAGCCTCACCTCACCTCAGCCTCAGCCTCAGCCTCAGCCTCAGCCTCAACCTATTACTATGACCCCCGCCCCTTGGATTCTGCCTGCTCGCAGATCGGCGAGTGCCTCATTCACCCCGGTAAGCGGATAGCTGCGGACCTCGGTCCTGACCGGAATGCGCTGCGCGAGGTCGAGAAACTCGTCGCCGTCCCGACGGGTGAGGTTGGCCACGGAGCGCAGCACCCGCTCTCCCCACAAAATCTGGTAAGGGAAGCTCGGGATGTCCGACATGTGGATGCCGGCGCACACCACGGTGCCCCCCTTGCCGACCGCCCGAAGCGCCGCGGGCACCAGCTCGCCCGCAGGGGCGAAAATGATTGCGGCGTGCAGGGTTTTTGGTGGGGGTTCGTCCGAACTCCCGGTCCAGACCGCGCCCAGTTGCCTCGCGAAGGCCTGCCCCTCGGGGTCTCCAGGACGAGTGAAGGCATAGACCTCGCGCTCCTGCCAACGCGCCACTTGGGCGACGATATGTGCCGCCGCGCCGAAACCGTAAATGCCGAGCCGGCGGGCGCTCCCGGCAAGGCGCAGGGAGCGGTAACCGATCAGGCCGGCGCACAAAAGAGGAGCGGCCTGCAGGTCACTAAACCCATCAGGAATTGCGAAGCAAAAATGCTGGTCGGCGCAGGCGTACTCGGCGAAACCGCCGTCCAGGTGATAACCGGTGAAGCGGGCTTCAGCGCAGAGATTTTCCCTTCCCTCCCGGCACTCCTCGCACTGCCCGCAGGTGGCTCCCAGCCAGGGTATGCCGACCCGGTCCCCCTCTTTAAAGGCCTCCGCTCCGCGCCCCAAGGCGACCACTCGCCCGACGATCTGATGCCCCGGAATGAGCGGCAGTTTCGGCTCCGGCAACTCTCCGTCCAGGATATGCAGATCGGTACGGCAGATACCGCAGGCGGCCACCCGCAGAAGAATTTGCCCGGGGGCGGGGGAGGGGATCGGTATCTCCTCGAGCCTTAAGGGCCCTCCTTTTTCTCTCAATACCATGGCGCGCATTATCCGTGGCTCCTTTCGGGCAGGCAGTAGCCGGCTCGGGTTGTCATAGTGGTTATGTTCCTTGGCGTCCAGACTGTTTCAAATTATTGCCCGCATAAGTATATCGCGAAAAGGGGTGGGATGGCATCAGGCAAGGGGTTGGTTGCTATTCAACTTGGAAGGGTTACACTTTTATGTGTAATACGCTGATTTTCAACAGTCATAGGGGTGCTTCCCGTGAGCTTCAAGAGGAGGGGGTCGGGTGAAGTTGCCAACTCCACAAGTTGTGGCATCTTCTCCCTCACCTCGACCCTCCTTCGCCAAGGCTTCGGCGGCCAAGCCCTCCACCGCCAGGGGGGGAGCGTTTAAGTCAGACTTTATGGCAGTCGGGTAGAGGAGAACATGAGGGTAACCTACCCGGCACACTTTTTTTAGGAGAACATTGAATGAACGAAATCGGAGAGCAGTTACTGACGAGATTACGCTCGGCATTGCCAGGATCGAACGTTTATTGGGAGAAGGAGCCAGCAGGGAGCGGGCTCGACGGGACGGTTCTGAGCGCAGAATACCAGCATCGTAAATTCACCATGCAATTTGAAAAAGCGGCCGAGATTGCAACTGCCGGCACGAATGAAAGAGCAACTGATAGCGCGAATGAGAGTGCGGTACCTGATGCTCCTGGGCAATACTCCAGTCCTTCGATAAGCGCCACTGAGAACGAGAAGGGGACCGACAATACTGATGCGCTGGAAGATCCTTTGATAGAGCAGATCGTCGATGACTTTATCGACTTTTTCTCCAGGACCATTTATCCGAAAGAAAAATTCACCCGTATCATCTGATTCAGTTTGTCGCCCAACTGGTAAACAGTCCGTGGACTCTTGAGCCCCATGGGATACGTCCAGTTTACCTACTCCGCATCGTGTCCCTGCAGTGGAAAATCCCTCGCAAAATCCTCCCTGATCGATCAAATTTTACCGGCAAGTCTCATTCCTTCCTCAACCAAGCCGTGCTGATTTGCAATTTTGCATCAGATTTAAGTAAAGATAGTTACAACTAAATCATATAACTGCCTGTGCTCTGCGCGCATACTCAGAAGTAACCAAATTGCGAAATATTACTTTTCTACCTTGTGCTCTACAATTTCATGGTATATATTAACATTTATAAAGTATACACATGAATGAAACGCAGTTTTACATTTGACTACAGGATCTGGTTACTTAGCTCGACATGCTGAATGGTTCCTTTACGTTGTGGTAGGAAAGGGGGCGTTATGCTTGTTCCGGTAAACTGGTCAAATAATCACTACGATTATGTCAGTGATACTGCGTTGGATAAATTCATTGAGGCGGGGGTTGTTGTCAGGTTTCTGAGAGGTTCGGGATGGGTGGTGGTAGGTGTGGATCCGATACGATTGTATCCCCAATTGGGTGATTACAGGGGCATTGAAAGAAGATCAAAAAACAAATCATCGGTCCCGGGTCAGTAATTCAGCCACCCTCATATAAGTCCATAGACCATTACGTTACTCAAACTTGAGACAGGAAAGAGGTTCCTGCCCAGGTGTCGTAGCATGCTTTGGCTCCTCTTTAGCGTCTCATTCCCCCCACCTTAAAAGCTGGCTAGTCAGATGAACCCCCCGAAGGAAGGAGCGTCCTCCAGAAGCGCGAAATGAAACGGCTCTGTTGAGCTTTTTCATCTGCGCCAACTTTCCAAGCACCCCCCTCCCCCTCTGGGAGAGGGTCGGGGTGAGGGAGTCGCAGACTGTTTCCGGCTGCCTTCAACTAAAGGCGAGCTCAAAGGATCGAGGCACCTTCATGGGTCGCGCTTCGTGGCTAATCCCTCACCCCTGCCCCTCTCCCGGAGGGCAATCGCCGGGAGGCATCAGGACTTGCCCTCCGATGGCTTCTTGGTTGTCGCTTCCAGGGAATCTTCCGCAGCAGCTGTCTGGTCTTTGGCTGCCGGTTTTTTGTTGATGAGCAGGCACCAGGAGTATCCCGCAGTAAACCCGCCCAGCACCCCGGCCAGCAGGAATACAAACAGTAGCAAATCCCCCTGATCGGTGTTGATGTACGAGACCCGCTTCTCTCTTCCGTGCTCCTTGGCGTATTTCCCCACGACGGTTTCATCCACCCCCGGCCATTTTTCCTCGGCTGACGCGACAAGCGGCAAACAGCAGTTAATCAGCAGCAAGATAAACCCTAGCGCCTGGTATTTTCTGATTTTCATGCCTTGATCTCCTCTGCCTTGATGACGCGCATGCTAACGAGCAAATCCGGGCGCTTTTTGTACAAAAGCACGATCATTCCGGAGGTCAGCGCTCCTTCAAGAATGCCAAGCGGCAACTGTGTCGGGATAAAGGAGAGCAGGATCTGCCTGAAAAGCTCGAAAAATGGTGTGGTGCCGCGAATGCCCGCGGCCAACTCCGCGGAGGTTGAGGCATAGGTAATCCAGTCAGCAATGATTCCGGCAAAAAAACCCGCAACTCCGAGGCTCAGGCGCAGGCCGCGCAGCAGGCGGAAGACGAAGTATCCTGCGAAGGAACCCATGATACCCATCGACATGATGTTGGCCCCCAGCGTGGTCAATCCACCGTGCGACAGAAACAGCGCCTGGATCAGGAGTGCCACGGCTGCCACGACGACACTGACGCAGGGGCCGAGCAAGATCGCCGAGATAGCCGTTCCGCAGGGGTGCGAGCAGGTGCCGGCAGTCGGCACCGGGATCGGCATGCAGGATATGACGAAAACCACAGCGGTAATGAGTCCGACCAAAGGCTTGAAGGAGATATCCTCCTTGGCGGCGGACTGCAGTCTCCGGATGCCCAGGGCCAGAAACGGGACCGCTACCAGGTACCAGAACAGAGCCCAGTTAAACGGCAGGATGCCCTCCGATATGTGCATCGCGTGCGCCGGGGAGGCGCCCAGAAGCGAAATCAGAAATAGCACTAAAAGAAACGGTTTCATAAACTCTCCAGCTTTTTTAACTCAAACGAAAAGCCCCATCTTTCTCAAGAGAAAGTGGGGCACGGAACGCAATCATAAATATCTGATGCAGTTTCGGCGCCTCTCCCACGAAGGCCCTACTCGACTCTATCAACAGGCACGTCTCCTGACTCACGGGTCATCTTACTCGCCGCGCCTTCCCGATATTCTATCAGTGGCGTTCTTTGCGGCTTTCATTACCGTTTACAGTTGCGGGGCAGTGAGGGATTTACACCCTCTTCCGTATTATCCCTTTTCCCCTTAGCGGCGCGGGGAAAAGAAAACCTATTGATGCTTATTCAATTGTGGCGACATTTATACTGGATTTTATTCAGCAAGTCAAAGGAGATTTTGTCTCCGCCACGCGGGAGCTTGGAGGGCTCGGAGAGAAACAAGTCAAAATCTTGTTAGCCACGGAGACACGGAGAACACCGAGAAAAACGAAGCAAAATCTTGTTAGCCACGAAGATACGGAGAAATGGAGAAAAAAGAAGCAAAATTGTTTTAGCCACGGAGACACGGAGGGCACGGAGAGAAATAAGGCAAATTCACAATAAGGGTAAAGACAAAACATGACCTTATTGGTGCTCATTACCCGCAGCCAGAAACTCCCTCCCCTTGAAGCGGAGGGTCGGGGTCACTGCCGTTAAGTTAAGGCCATGGCATTGCTTGGTCCCCCCTGTGGAACAGGGGGGAAGGCTCGCGTAGCGAGACAGGGGGGTCTTTAGCCCACTCAAATCACCCCCCTGCCTCTCTGCGTTCGGCTTCCCCCCTATTCCATAGGGGGGATAACGCACCGCCCCCTGCATCGGATATTCCTTAACGTAATGGCAGTGAGGGTCGGGGTGGGAACGGGGTAGTCAGACGCAGATACCCCATCCCCTGCCAGTTCTTACCTTTGAAGGGGGAGTGACGTGTTTGCAACGTTTTTGGGGGGATAGCCTCGAGTGTTTTACCTCGCGTCCTTTAACTGAAAAAATATGCCCTTTTTGCTGTCGTTTGCCAGTATCAGCGTTCCCTTGACGGTCACCAGGGTTTCCTCCCAGCGCACTGGCTCGGCCGAAAAAACCTCTACTATCTCATTCGGTTCGCCGGGCGGACAAAATGCACAGGTAGGCGCCCGGCTACTCAGCAGATAATGACTGAACTTCTCGGTTGCCTCCAGCGGCTGTATAAAGCCGCTGATGGTCAACCGCTTGCCATTCATGGCCTTGACACCGGGGAGATAACTGATGCTGTACGAATTATTCTGGTTCGTCCTGATCTCGCACTGGGAAAAAATCTTCCAGAGATAGTCGTCAGACTGCACAGTGCGCCGCGCGTTCGCCTGTGAGGTGAATTTGCCTGCACAGATGAAAACCAGCGCCACCCCGCAAATAATAATCAGTATGCGCACCATGTCTTACCGTGCCACCGCATCTTTCATCTGAAAAAAGACTCCTTTCTTGCCGTCGTTTGGCAGTGTCAGTGTGCCCGACATGGTAACCAGGTTCTCATTCCACGCCATCGGCTTGGTGGAGAAGACTTCAATGACCTCATTGGGTTCTCCGGGTGGACAAAAGGCGCAGGTCGGAGCGCGCCGCTCCAACAGGAAATGGCTTGATTTAGGCTTGGTCTCCAAGGGGAGCATAAAGCCGCTGATGGTTATCTCTTTGCCGCTCATGGCCTTGACTGCGGCGCTATAACTGATGTCGTAGCTGAAGTCCTTGTTGGACCTGAGCTTGCACTGGGCGAAGGTTTTCCAGAGCTGATCCTCCGAGGTCATCGACCTCGGCGCCGAAGAACCTGACAGACTGCCCGATACCGAGAACCGTTCGGGCTGATCGCGCACGTTAAAGCCGCAGGCGAAGATTATTACAGTGATCATTAAAAGTATGCGCGTCATAAGTCTCCTGGCTCAGCGTTGCACGAGGGTCTTGAAAATGTCTATGCGATAGACGCGGAACGCCGGAAGTAGCGCGGCCACTGCTCCTACCGCGAGGCTGACCGGAATGAACCAGAGTTCCTCGGAAAGGAAAAGCCTTCCGGTCATAGGGATGTGTTTGGTGTTGGCAAGCCAGGTCGAGATTCCCTCCACCAGCAGGTGCCCCGCCGCGACTCCGACGCCGGCTCCGATCAGTGCTATCAGCAGGCTTTCCGTCATCATCAAGGCGAAGAGCTTTGCCGGCCGGGCGCCGAAGCTGCGCATCAGGGCCAGGTCATAACGGCGCTCGTTCATGGCATTGTAGAGCCCGGCGAAAATTCCGAAACCAGCCAGCGCGATTAGGAACCAGGCGAAAAACTTGACGGTTTCTGTCCCCCTTCCCATGAAAGCATTGAGCCGTGCCATTTCGAACGACGGGCTCGCCGCCTGCATGGAGGTCGATTTGTTGATCAGGCGCGGCAGTCCCACAGCGGCGAGCGGCGAATTATAGGAGATCAGCAGGGACGTAATCTCGCGACCGCCACCGTGGGCGGCCTCGCCGGCATGCTGACCGGCGTCATGGTCTGCATGAGGCTCCCCATCATGCCCTGCATGGTCCTCGACATCACGGTTTGCAGGTGCCATGGAATCCTGGTCGGCATGATGACCTGCGTGAGGAGCGACATCGTGCTCCGCATTGTCGCCCTGGTGCCGCCCTCCCGTCGGCCCCCCCGGTGCGCCGGCCTCATCATTGTCGTCACCGTCGTCGTGATCGTGGTGATGGTGCTCGTGGATGTACCAGACACTTTCCTTCCCGGTCAGTATCAGCCGGTCCAGCACGCTGTCGGTCGGCTCCATGATTCCGACGACTTTGTAGGGAAACTGGGCGTGCGTTTCCCCTCCCTTGGTTAATCCGTGGGAGCCCGCGAAGCTGTCACCCGGCTGGAGCCCGCTCCTGGCTGCGACATCCGCACCCAGCACGGCTTCCATTTCCTTTTTCCAGTAGCGCCCGCCCGCCTTGAGTTTGGCCTGATAATGTTCGGGGTAAGCGGTCGTGGTCCCGACGATGCGGAAACCACGGAAATTGTCGCCCAGGGCGAGCGGTATCGCTTCCTTAACCATCGGGTGCCTGCTCAACTGTTCCGCCTGGTCCAGCGATATGTTGCCGGTGGGGACGTCCAGATGGAATACGCTGGAAAGAATCAGCTGCATGGGGCTTCCCTTGGCTCCGACGACGAGATCGATTCCCTGCAGGTTATTGGTGAATTCGTTTTGCAGCTGGGCGTTGACGAGCAGCAGCACGACTATCACGGCTACGCCGGCGGCAAAGGTGGTGACGCTGAGCGCTGTGCTGAGGGCTTTGTGGCGCAGGTAGGCAAGACTCAGTCTCAGGCTGTTCATTGGGCACCCCCGACTCTGATTCTCGTCTGGAAGTGCGCCTTGATGCGCTGGTCGTGCGTGGCGATCACGAGGCTTGCGTTGGAGGAGGCGGCGAGCTTCAAGAGAAGTCCCATGACGGTTTCGCACGCCCGGTCGTCGAGCGCCGAGGTCGGTTCGTCGCCGACGATGATGCCGGGAGAATTGATGGCAGCGCGAGCGATGGCCACTCTTTGTTGCTGGCCCTGGCTGAGGGTCGCCGGCTTCTGGTCTTTTTTGTCGGCCAGGCCGAGCTGTTCCAGCAGGCCGAATGCCTTCTCCCGGTCCTGCGGGACCCCCGCGGCGTATTGGGGCAACAGCACATTTTCCAGGACGCTCAGCGCGCTCACCATGTGAAGGGTTTGATAAATAATGCCGATGTTCCTGCCGCGGAAAGTGTCCAGGGCAGAGCCGCGCAGCTGGGCAAGGTCCTGACCGTTAACGTTTATGGCCCCGCCCAGGGGCGAAAGGAGCCCGGCGAGGGTGCCAAGGAGGGTTGTTTTCCCGGAACCGGAGTCGCCGAGGATCAGGCAGTGCTCCCCGGAGTCAAGGGTCAACTGTGGCAGCTCCACGATGACTTTATCCTGATATCCTGCTTTGAGATGGTTGACTTCTAACATTGCTACCTCTTTAAATTTTTGTCGGGGTATGAGCTCGTATAGTCCGCAAAGGATGGCCCGGCCGGCGTTCCACGCTGCTCCAGTGCGAAGCAAGGAGAGGCCTGGGAGCCAGAAAGGCGCCTTTGCCAGCCAGGCACCCAGGAATGTGCTCCTGCGGCCAGGCAAAGCTCTCCCGCGCCCCCGGGAGAGGGACGGGGTGAGGGCGTCGCAGGCTGCTTTCTCCTGATAACCACCAGGCAAAGCTCATGGGGGCGCCACTCAATGGGGCTGGTGCAACGCTTGGGCTAATCCCTCACCCGTGCCCCTTCCCGGAGGCCGAGAGGAGCCAAAGGCTCTTAGGGGATTGGGGTGAAGCAGGCCGGCAGCATTGGTACCGTTTCCCCGCGGGCCGGGGATAATCCATTGGCTAGCAGGGCAGGCTGGTTTCAGCAGGGTGGAGCGCGGTTGCCGGGGGCGTAGCAGGTGCGGATGGAGGCTGGTGTGAGAATAAACGCGGGGAATCGGGTAGGGGAAATTGCTGGCAGGGTGATCAAAACAGGTGGCAGCAGCGCCCTGTCGGCGCTATGGTGCAGGGCGGCCACGCAGATTGAACAATCGGCGTGGTCCTGGCAGTCGTCGTGGTGGTGAAAATTTTCCACCAGGGTCGCTGAAAACAACAGCAGTGAGAGAAGCAGGGCAAGGAAACGCATATGGGCCGATTGTAGCAGAAAAGTGCCGGCTGCCGAAAGAATTCAAGGCAGGCCGCTTTGAATGGAGATTATTTCTGTTTAAATGGCGAGCGCCCTGGAGCGGTTACCACCCGAGCGCCAGTTTCATCCCGAGTGCTCCGCCGAGTATCAGGAATACTGTCCGGACCAGTCCATGCCCTTTGCTGCGGCCCAGTCGCGACCCGAAAAATGCGCCCAGCACGGAGCCGCAGGTGGAGGGTATCATCAGCGCGCTGTCGGAGATGCCGGCGGAGGTGTAAATGGCCACCGCGAAGCAGTTCCAGGTGAAGGCCAACACGTAGTAGTAGCCGAGGGCGGTGAGCAGGGGGAATCCCCGGGCTTTTGACAGCAAAAGGGAGGTGAAAAGGCCGTTTCCTGAGCCGAAAAAAGATTCGTAGCAGCCTAGCGGCAGGGCCAGTGCGCCGGTCAACCAGCGCGGGAGGGTCGGCTCCGATTCCCTCACGCCTAGCGCCGGATTAACCGCCACCACCGCGACCAGGCCAATGATGATGACGCCGATGATCCGCTGCAAGGAGTGTCCATCGATGCTGCGCACGATGACGGTGCCACCCCAGGCACCCGCGAGCCCGAAACCGACCATGGCCCTGATCAGCGGCCAGTCGAGGACTCTTCCCTTGAGATAGTTGCGGGCGGCGATCAGAGTCCAGGCAGCGCCGTTCATCTGGTTGGAAGCTATCGCGACCGGTAGGGGGAAACCGAGAAATAGCCAGACCGGGGTGGTCAGCATGGCAGCGCCTGCGCCGCTCATGGAGCTCAGCAAGGACGCCAGGAACGCGACGGTGAAGATGATCAGGATGTGCATGGCTTTAGTGGCCTCTGTCAGGCGGGCGCGGCTCTCTTAAAGGTGGGCGTCTGAGTTAACCTTATGGAGGTATGACATACCTTAAGGGGGGAGGGCAAGCAGTTATCCTGGTTGAGCGAGCGAAACGCTGTGACACACCGTGTGCTAAGTCTTTCTCTCCCGACCCGTAGAGACGCATTGCCTGCGTCTCAGCGCTGCCGCGTTCTGGTTTGTCTAAGTGTGGCCAGGTTAGTGAGACGCATGCAATGCGTCTCTACCAGAGCAAGGACAAGGTTGTGTTAGGGGCAATTCCGGTTCGGTGGTTCAGGAAGAGTACTTGTGGCCCTGCCTGAAAAAATCAAAGCACTCTTCCAGGCGCTTTCTCTGGGGTGCCGCCAAATTCTGGAATTCCAGCCCGTAGACGGCGTTATCGGCCTCCTTGCGGTGCCAGACCACCTTCGCTTTGACGCATAACGGTTGCTGCCGTTGGTACTGATCTTTGGAGTGGTACGGGGTCATGATGGACAACTCTACCAGGGAGCTGGCGGTCAAGTCGGCCCCCGCCGGCAACCTGAGCTGGGTCCCCGAGAGACTGAAGTCGCTGGTAACTCCCTCCGCCTCCCGTAGCGGGCTGCTGCAGCGGACCGTGGTTAGTAATCCGTTCTGTGCCCGGGGATCGCGGCGGTGCTCATGGTCGTCATGGATGATACGCTGCAGGCTTTCGAAGGTGAATTTGCTCATCTGCGAGTTTATTTCGTGGGCTAGTTTGTTCAAGTCCGCACTGATGGTTTCCGTCACCCCGACTTTGGACGCGCTCTCCGCCAGGGTCGCGAAAAGGGAGTCCAGGCGCTGCTGCAACTGCTGCAGGCGTCCCATCTGGGTCTGGCTTTCCTCGGTTATTCGCAGGTTCAGCGCGGCTGACTCCCGCACCGCGACCGCTATGCGATTGATGACGGTCGCCGTTTCTTTCGACTTGTTGTCGCCGTCGTGGACCCTGGCGACCACCTGGTTCATGGTCGCCATCGTTTTCTCTATCTGGCGCATGAACTCGGTGATTATTCTGGTTATCTTTTCAGTATCAAGCGAGGTGCGCGAGGCCAGCTTTCTAACCTCGTCGGCCACTACCGCAAAGCCACGCCCCTGCTCGCCGGCCCGGGCCGCCTCGATCGCCGCGTTCAAAGCCAAGAGGTTGGTCTGGTCCGCGATGTCGGTGATGCTGTCTATGATCTGGTGAATCTGATCACCCACCACCTGCAGTTCAGCCGTCTCATGGGCCGCGCGGCTCACCTCTGCCACGGTCAGCTGCATCTGCTTGCTGTTCTCGTCGATCGCCTGCCTGCCCCGCTGCGCCTCGTGCTCTGCCTCCCCGGTTTTGTCGAGTACTGACGCGGCGAGGTTCCGGACCGATTCCGAGATCATGCTCAGTTCGTTGGTTGCCATCGAGACCTCGGAGGCACGCTGCGACTCGGTGAGGTTGGAACCGGAGATCTCGTGGGAAATCTGCGCTATCTGCAGGGACGACTGTTCCATCTGCAGCCCCGCATTTTGGATGTTGCACAAGGTGGGGGTGAGGTTCGCCGCCATGCTGCGGAAAGAACGTGCCAGTTGCCCGATTTCATCCTTCGAGTCAATGCTGATCTGTACGGTCAAATTCCCACTGGCAAATATTTCGGCGTCTTTGGCGAGAGCCATTATGGGGCCGACCAGTTTGGAGCGCATGAACCAGAACAGGATGGTGAGAGTTACCAAGAAAAAAGTAAAGCCGATGGCCGCCATGGCGAGAGCCTGCTCGGTTGCAATGCGCCTTCCTTCCTTCAAAGAGACGGTGAGTACCACCGCTCCCCGGTATTTGTCCAGGGCCGAGTGGCAGGCCAGACATCTTTTTTCATTGGCAAGTGGCGAAGCAATGACGAATTCCGGCTCATTGGCAACGAGCACGTCTCGTTCCACCTGTTGTCCTGACTCAATCGCCCGCGCCGCCAACTCGTTAATTTTTCCGGAAACTCTTTCTCTGCCGTCGGGGTGATGCATTGTGATGGATACGACCGTACCCTTTTTTTGCAAAGTTGCCGCATAGTCGTCGTACGAGGCGATGTCCCCGCGCACCATGTCAGAGACGACGGTGCGTATGATGGTTGAAACCAGGACCCGGCTGTTGCTGCGTTGGAGTTCGAGCGTTGAATGGTACTGAGAGCGAACCGATACCGTCCCCATACCGACAAACCCGATAAATAAGACCATGCCGGTTATGGATAAAACCTTCGTCGTAAGATTCACGTGGTATTGACGCTTCCGCAAAGCTCCTGCTGTGAGGATGCGTATCTCCTTTGGTCTTTTTGAGTACTGTCACGAGATGGCGCAGGTGAGGAACGATGGTCGCGGTTACCTAAAATCGATTCTCCAGATTCTTTGCAGCACTATTCGGTTTTGGAGGCAGGAACTTAACCGAAAAGGTCCCTGGTCTGGGGGAGGCGAGATTATATATTTTGAACTGGAGGGTGAGGGAAAGACCTGCCCGTGGGGCTAGGGTGGGGTGGGGCGTGGTGGGATCTATGATTCCTGGGGCAGTCCGGCCTGCCGCCAGCCGGCCATTTGACCGGCAAGCAGCACCATGTTGCGGTAACCGAAGGCCCCTAGCAATACCTTGCAGATCTGGGCGCGCGGACCCAGTTCGCAGGTTAGGACCAGTTCGGCGTTCCTGTCGAGGGGAAGGGGTGCCAGCCTCAACAGGATCTTCCAAGTCGGGGCATGGATGGCACCGGGAATGTGGCCCTTGCGGAATTCGAAGCCGGTGCGGACGTCAACCACCGTCGGAGAGCTTTTCGCCTGAATCCTTTTGACCAGTTCCTGAGGCTGCATGTAATCTCCTATTTAATCACCAGCAAACCTGCCGCACGTCACCGGACGGGAGACTCCGGTTTTACTGTCAGGACCCGCGCTTGGTTCCCCCTGACCTGCGCGCGAAAGCCTTCGGCTCAGGCACAGGGGGCAAAGGTGGTGGCGCCGGTCATATCTTTGCTGTCAAGAAGCTACTTTATGATCGTGGCATCCTCAAGGGTTATGGTATATCTGGTACCGGGGTTGTAGTTCACGGTGCCGATGTAGGTGACCTCGTCGCCTACCTCTGGCTGTGCTGTGCCAGAAATGCAGATTAAGTCGTTGGTTGCCTGTTTTTTGTCTCCGGTGCCGTCCTGGATATGTGTCCAGTTTTTCCCCATAATGCCGCTCGTCGACTTGACGACCTGTCCATGGACAATGACCTTTTCCTTGCTGAGTTTCTGACTGTTTTTGTAGAGTTCCTCAACGGTGTAGGCTTTCGGACTTGCCGTTTTCGTGGGCGAGGCAGGCTCTGAGACAACTTTAGAGCCGGATGCCGGCAGAAGAGCAGGTGTGACAGGTGCCATCCCGGGTGCTTCGGCAGCTAAGGCAGCTGTTGTCATTAAAAAACAGAGAATTGTGGACAGCAAAACGGACTTTTTCATTTGATCCCCTTCTTGAGACATGTTTTTTTCGGATACTACCACGAGGGGGGCCGGTGGGGCATCCATAATTTACCCGATAGGTGCAAATCTTCCGCAGTTACCTTCTCGCCATCGGCTGCTGCCCACCTAAAATACCATCTGGATCTCTACCTACGTCTTTTCACCTGCTTCATAAACGCAGCTAGACTGCCAAGATACCCTTGCCCAGGGGCGAGGGGGACCGGGCGCTGCATGCCCTCTCCTGCAATCACCTTTTTCCGCTGCTTAGGCTCCCTCAACCAGTTGCCATTCGGCGTACTCGGCCTTGCGGTTTTCGATGCGCCGCCCGGTAAGCACCACCCGGGTGCGAAGCGGGTGGGTCTTTACCGCGGTGTAGGCTCGGACCAGCGCTGCAAGCGTGGCCTCCTGGAAAGTGATGGAAGATCCGTCGGCAAGCGTCACCGTCGTGAGCAGATGGCGGTGCCCTGGTGGGATTTCCGCCACGACCCGCGTCACGTCCTCGTTTCTCAGCAGCGTTTCCATAGTATCTCCTATCACGGCCGTCCTAGAGGCTTTCATTTTCCTGATTTATGCTAATCATCTGCGGCCAAAACTCCTTCCCCTTCAAGGGTAGGGTAGGGGGCACTGTAAGTTAACGATTCCGTCTGGCTCAAACTCTCCCTCCCCCCTGGCGTCCGCCTGCGCCAAGGCTCCGGCGGACAAAGGGGAGGGCTTGGCCGCCGAGGCCTTGGCGAAGGAGGGTCGGGGTGAGGGGGAAGGTGCCACATTTCTAAGCGTTGGCGACTTCACCCGCCCCCCCGCCCCCTCCCGTCAAGGGAGGGGGAGCCTTAACTTAACGGCAGTGAGGCTAGGGGTGGGGATGGGGCTCAACAGGGTCATCTACGCGGCCAAGGTTTCAGCTCTTTAAGCGGACCTCGCTGGATCGCGTGCCAGTAGCGTCTCCCTGTGACTCCAGGAGGCCTTCCTTGACTAAATGTCCTATGCGCTCGGCAAAATACGTGGTGGGAAGTCCCATTCCGTTGTCCAGTTCTATCATCGTTGCCAGGACAATCCTGTCAGTTCGAGACCATTGTGTAGAAGCATTGGACAGCAGCGCTTGATCGATTCGCTTAAGATCCACCTCAGCTAATTGGTCAACCATTGTCCTCTGCTCTGCCGTCAACTTCGGGTAGTCTTCATTCTTAGTCATCTCAGGTCTCCTCTTAGGCTTCACTTATACCAGCACCGGGGGCACCGACTTTTACGGCCGGTCCCCAATACCCCTTTCCTCGCATCAACAACCATACACCGATCCCGGGCAATTGGTTCATTTCCTTGGAAGAGTGGAGGGTGCTCCTGCCTGCGACCCCATGGCTCGCTCTGGTGTGTTAATTGTGACGACACAAATCGATTGCTTTGCTAAATACCTTTACCACCTCAGTTTTACTGGTAGTCTTTCGGACGATAAAAGACAAACTGTCAAGCATTTTATGTGATTCAGTTTCATTGCCAATAACTTTACCATATTTTATGCATTTATTGGCAGCCTTGCAGGATATCGTTGCTCTGAGGTAGTCCTGATTGTCGACTACCTCTTTTTCAGCATCCTCAATTGAAACAGCACCTATCTCTGTGAGGTCTATGGTGGCTTCAGTAAATGTCGTGCCGAGCGTCTGACTGCTAACGGTGTCAATCATGCTGATCTCGTCCGATATTTTCATCAAACATTTGTCGTGTCTCAGAAGAGCGTAGTAGTCCCACCGTTCTTTATCGTTTATTTTAATTTGGAACTCGATATGGGAAATGCCTGATATGAATGCTATTGCTTCTTGCAATCCTTGCTGTTTGTCCTTCAGTTTTTTCCCTGCTCCGGGACTTTCCGCATAAGCCGATCCCTGAGATCCAAGGCCGACGCAATGAAATAACATAACTAGGAACACGATTTTTTTTATCATACTGAATTCACCTACCTGATTTTATTTAAAAAATTAGTAACATACCCGCAAAAGGGAAATAGCCGCCGTCGTCTCGGCCCTTGTGGCGTCGCGTTTCTTCAGCGGCTTTAGTCAACCGCCACTAGCACCTATCTGTCGGAGTGATTGTTGTCTTCACCTCACTTTCCTCTCCGAATGAACCCGGGAACGCCGGTCTCCACAACGGCATTGAACCTGACCCGCAAGGTGATTCCTTCGCTGATCTCCCGCATGGCGTCCTCAGGAATGGTGGAGACGTCAAAATTCTCCTTGATCCGACTGGGGGTCTTCGAGGTGGTCAGGAGTGCCGTCCCACGCTGGATTGCCCAAGCGAGCAAGACCTGCGCCGGGGTCTTGTCGACTCGCCTGGCGATAGCGGCGATGACAGGATCATCCAGCAAATTGGGCTCGCTACTATGCCCCAGCGCCGCGAAAGCTTGCAGCACGATGCCATTTTTTCTGCAATAGTCGAGCAGTTCCCATTGCGGCAGATACGGATGGGATTCGACATGAACCACCGCAGGCTTGATCCGCGCGGCTGCAAAGATTTCCTGCACCTGTTCCAAGCTGACGTCGGATAGTCCGATGGCCCGGCACTTGCCCCCGTCCACCAGGCGCTCCAACGCCCTCCAGGTATCCAGTAAGGTCACCCCTTGGTCATAAATTACCTTGCCGTTCGCGTCCCTCGGGTCTTGCTCGTCTCCAGGTTGGAAGGCAAAGGGGGTGTGGATGAGATAGAGATCGACGTAGTCGAGTTGGAGTTTCTTGAGGCTCGCCTCGAAGGCGGGTGCGACGCGTTCCGGACGATGATTGGTGTTCCAGAGCTTCGCGGCGATAAAAACGTCCTGTCGCTTGATCACCCCCGCCTGGAACACCTCCTGCATCGCTTCGCCGACCTCTTTTTCATTCCGGTAACGTTCCGCAGTGTCGAACTGACGAAATCCGGCTTCCAGCGCGGCCTTGGTCGCGTTTTTAGTTGCGATGAAGTCGGGAATCAGCGTGCCAAATCCGAGTGCGGGGATGGCACTCGATCCGTTGTTAAGGGGTAGCGTCGTATAGCGAAGTTTATCGGGTGCTACCATGGTCTGTACCTCCGATATTTCACAGTTGGACTTCAGCACCCAGCCGTCGCGGACGGTTTCCACTCGAGTCTGACACTCAGCGCCACGGTTTGCCCGGTGTTGTAGCCTGGATGGACATCCACTACACAGATCTGACAATATGCGCAATTCCTTGACTGCTTATCTCATATTGTTTCCGTTGGCTCAATCCTCTTTATCGCTCACCTCCCTTTCCCAACACTTATAATGCTTGTTTTTAGGTTAGTCGCAAGTGAGGCAGCAGCTAAAAACTTCCTCCCCTTCAAGGGGAGGGTGGGGATGGGCCGGGATCCTAACCCGGGCCTGTGGCTTTGCATCCGATAACTACTCAAAAGAGCAGCGGATCGAGGGGGGGGAGACACAGCCCGGGGTCGACCCCTTAACGGCAGGAAGCTGCTGCTTGACCCAATGCCAAGGGGGTGATCACAGTCAACTCGATGGTATCCTTCGTCGAGTCAACCCTGCCAGAGCTGACCTTCAAAAAATGGGGATACGAACAGATACCTCAGAAAAGCCTGGTGGGAGAGGACTTCCCCTTCGCCATGAAATAGATTTTCTTCCCCGACTTAGCCGCGCCGCGGAAACTAAATCTGGCTCCCCCCAGAAGTAGAAATGTCATAAAGATTGTGTATACAGTAAAACCTTACTTTAAAGATGCTGGCATGATTGACAGTTAATAAACACGGGTATATTTTCAAAGTACTAGAGCCAGAGCTGATACAGACAGCACCGGGTTAAAACGCGGAACCAGCCTTGCGGCAGTGACGAGTTGTGGCCAGATGCTTCACGGGCGAGATGGTGTACCTTCTCTTGCAGGGAGTTGTCCTATGTGCTGCAGTGGCGCGATTTTCTTAGGCCGGATTACCGGACATGCCCGACTCAAGGCACGCCGTGAAATCCGGCTTTGTGCTTTTAAGACGGGAACGGACGAAGCAACTGACAGATAGGAGCTGGATCATCTCACCTATAAAAGGAGAATCGTCATGTCCAGGATCATGGAAACAATACTACAGTTCTTCGCGCTGGGAATCTTTGCTGTCGCGGCACTGTTTTCCCTGCCGTTTTGGCTCTTTTCGATTATCTTTGTGAAGGGAGATGAAGCACGTGAGGACACCACACAAGGGGTTTCCCTACGCATCCTGAACTCGGAGGCTATCTGGGGTTGTATTGCCCTGGTGGCCTGGGTCTCGTTTGCCGCAGTGTTGCGCCTGGGCTGAAGGCGGTTATGGGGGGAGGGGAGGAGGAGGACAGCACCTCCACCCTCTCTAATTTAAATAGGCCCGCCTCCTTGATGGGGGGCGGGCCTGTTTTTTGTGGTCAAAGCTGCCGATGGGGCGATCTCTCCCTCGTTAACGTTTGGTGCCGGCATTCTGGGGCTTGCCCATGGGGAGGCCATGTTGACGCCTGAATTCCTTTATTTCCACTTCCCTGAGGTCATCCGCTGTTATCTTCCCATCGTTATTAACGTCAAGGGTTTTGATCCTCTGGGGAGCCGCCGCTATTTCGGCTGCATCGATTACCCCGTCATGGTTGGTATCAAGGAGCTGCATAAGATGAATCGGTTTGGGTTCCTCTTTGAAAAACATGAAAATGTTTGTCGCGATCAAACAGGCTACTACAGAGATCGTCGCCGATCTCGAAGGGAAATAATTCAGGAAAGGTTTAAAGTTTAGCACGAAGTGCAGTAATCCAATCGCTATAAAGACATACCCCATCCATTCATGAATCGCCCTGATATTTCCAATATGTATGTGGAAAACCAGGAAAAGCCCACTGATTGAAACAATGAGATACGTTATGGCGGTTACCGGACTGATCCAGACTCGGGACATGATCCTATTCTTCATTTACTATCGGCTCCCTTTTTCGCGGTTGAGCCAATGCATTAAAGGCGGCCCTGTCACTACATAGCCAATGCGAGCCAAATTTGCAAGATAATAGAGGTATCAAGGGTGGGAAGGGGGCTTCTGGCAAGTAGTTTACTCCGGCCTGAGGGGACGTGCAGGGCGACGTTGTTAAGTACGTTGATTTGCAAGAGTTACTTAACGTCCTTAACTATGGCCCCCTCGGCCCTCATAATTCTTATCCTCTGAACTAACCTCTACGTTCCAGTGTCCTAGCGGGACGTAGTCGATTTTGCCGCAGTGTTGCGCATGGGCTGAAGGCGGTTGGGGGGAGGGGAGGAGGCACCCTCCACCCTCTCAAGCCTGATTCCGGCTTTCCGGGGTGCTCGAAGCCGTCTGATCTACTCATGTTCACGCAGTAAATACTGGTCAATCTCCCCACGCGATAGCATGTCGTTTAAGGGCGTACAATCCCCCGTGGCAAGTAGGCCGTCAACTATGTCAGCGAACTTCCGTAAACAAGACCTGAAGATGAACGGACCAAAGCTGACTCGATTGACACCGATGCTCTGCAACAGTGATAACGGTGCGGCGCTTGGCGACACCAGTATATTGAGGGGAGATTCGATGCGGCTTCGCAGCAGGCGGACCGTCGTTTCATCTCCGGGCCCCATCGGGAAAATGCAATCGGCTCCGGCCCGGGAGTAAGCTTTGGCTCTAATCACCGCCTCCTCGGTCGCTTCTTCCTTGCTCGCGAATGACGATGAGAAGTAGCTGTCAATTCTGGCATTGATCACCAGGTGCACGCCGTGTCGGTCAGCCACCTTTCTTAGCAGCGAGATCCTCTGGCACTGGTCCTCGATGGCACGAAGCGGACCACCTCCCTCGAGGCTGTCCTCGATGTTGACACCCGCCACTCCCGTTTCGATTACCTGCTCGGCCGTCACTTCCAGTTCTGATAATGATGCTCCATATCCGGCCTCTATATCGGCGGATACCGGAACATCGACACTACGTGCGATGCGCTCAAGAATGTCGACCAGCGTGGATCTTTTTATCTGCTCACCATCCTGATACCCAAGTGAAGCCGAGATCGCAGCACTGGCTGTCGCCACGGCAGGATAGCCTTTCTTCTCAAGGATTCGGGAGCCTATCGGGTTCCATACATTGGGCAGAACCAGCATAGTGCCGCAAGTGTGTAGTCCAAGCAAGACTTCTGCTTTTTCCTTTTGTGCTGGAAGAGGCATAGTAGCTCCTTTTTAGGTAACGATAAAGTGGGAGGAGGGGATGAGGCCGTACCACACAAAGACCTCACAATGAACTTGGACGGAGCAGGGCCGGGCTGGCGAGAGCAAAGGGAGGTACTTAAGTTTGTTAAGTTGTCTTCGGGAACTCAGCTAAACTCAAGCACCCACTGGGCTCGGTTTGACTCCTTGACTAAAAGAACCTTCACCTGTACTCTTGGATGTACAGGAGATACCAATGACCAGAACACTGCCGATAATGGAGGCACGAAAACAACTTACAGCGCTGCCAGAAATTCTTATTCGCGACGGCGAAATTGATGTTATGGAGATCACCAGACGCGGCAAGCCGGTGTTGGCGGTAATGCCGTGGGAACTCTACGAAGCGATTGCCGAGACCCTTGAGGTGATGTCCGACAAGGACCTCATGGCTGATCTGCGGCAAAGCATCCATGAGATGGAGACAGGAGCAGCTATCCCATGGGATGAGGCCAAACTGGAACTTGCTAAGTGACTTGGCGAATCGTCATAACTCCCACCGCCATGAGGATGCTGACCGGAATTTCCGACCGCCGCATCCGGGAAAAAATAGTAACTGTCATTGATCGCCTTACCGAAGAACCTGGTAAGCAGGGCAAAGCCATGGTGGGCGAACTGACCGGGTTTCGTAGCATCCTGGCCGTGGGACAGCGTTACCGAGTACTTTATGGAATCAAAGAGCAAGAGATAACCGTTATGGTTATTGCCGTTGGCATCCGTCGCGATGGAGCTAAGACCGACGTCTACAATCTCGCAAAAAAGCTATTCCGGCTAGGACTGCTAAAAGAATAATCCTGAACAAGTATAGGTCCCCTGTGTTGGGACCTCAGTTGCCACAGGTTTCTTTAAACGCCTTATTTGACCACCTAAAAGGTCACTTTAAGCCTTAATAAAGGGGATAAAATACGTCCATCCTCAACTATTTAAGCAGGTTAACTTGGTCCGACCCCAAATCCCACAAATCCCCAAATCCCCAAATCACACCCAAATCACACCGCCTTCCTGACCCTTTAATCCGATCGTGGCCACAATGGATACCGAGCAGTCATCTGAATCAGAAGGTTGTTCTCCATATGTAAGATCATCACAGCAAATGTTTTTGATCTCTGGGTGAATCATGGTTTCCCCACTGCCGAACTTGGTGATATACAACAGCCGTTTTTACTCAAAAACAGGATGGATATACATCAGCTTCATATTCCCGCATACGGGACACCCTCGCACCCCGCACGCTTCAGGGCCGAGGGGGACGGGTCGAGGGGGACGTACATAAGTTCATAAGGGCCGAGGGGGACGTACATAAGTTCATAAGATTCTGCCGAAAAACTTATATTCTTATGTGCGTCCGTTCGCAGTAACAACTGCTTATCTAGCAGGTTAAAGTCCTGCCTGGGGAATTATCCGTTCATCCCAGTAGCTCAAGGGAGCGGCGTTCTGGTAACAGAGGGTCGTAAGTTCCCAATTGGCAAAGCATCAGGCCGTAACGCAAGTGAACTCATATGTAGCCTCGTTAAATAATATGGAGATGCCG
>Ga0209123_1001069_pt1 | contig 29249 bp, 14 predicted proteins | sample BarGraIncu00431A_FD_184500 | JGI IMG/M metagenome (GOLD analysis project Ga0209123, IMG submission 184500) | Arctic peat soil microbial communities from Barrow, Alaska, USA - Barrow Graham LP Incubations 004-31A (SPAdes) (version 2) | ecosystem: Environmental > Terrestrial > Soil > Wetlands >... | reverse complement strand
CGTGCCAAAAGCCCTGCTGATACAGGCATATTTTTCAGACCGGTTGCATCTACCGAAATATCACGCAAACTTCCGTAAACGCTTAAATGCTTTCCAATCATACTTTGAAAATCAGCACCATACCAACGTTTTATCAACGTTCCATTACCATTTACGGTAATATCCATTCCTAATAATGGAGTTATTCTTGCTCTGAAAATAGAATCGCGATAATTGAATGCCGGTTGCAAAAAAGCAAGCGTCACTTGCTCATTGCGAACTAAACCTAGTTGTGTATCAGGTAATTTATCCTGTTCTAAAGCAAACTCATTGACGAAAAACTTTAAATCATCTTGTTGTCGTTTATTTAAATCCTTTTTATGTTTTTGAGCTTCGAGTAATTTTTCTGCAATAAAAGAACGAGAATATGGTTTAACCGCTGAATTTAATTCAAAAACACCATCAGTTGCCAGTTCATCTAAATAATCATAAATCCGTGTGTAAGAGATATGTTCAGGAATATCTTGAGCAGAAACTGCCATGACAACTATTAAAAGAATGATTGAAAGGATGGATTTTTTCATAACAGACAAATTATAAGCTTTTTATCTAATTTTCAATTACTTTGTATACAAAATACTCGCTGAAGATGGTTCCACCATAAACGTTGTATAATTGATTACAGCGATTCCACTCAGATTTATTTGTCCATCATGACAAACTAAATTCCATTCTCCGGAAGGAATTGGAACAGAAACCATTTTTCGGTTACCGTTGTATATCACCAATATATCTTTCCAATCATCATCATTCACATGGTCAGTCAACATAAATGCAACTACGTTTGGTATTTTTGTATAAATGAATTTCAAATGTTGTTCCATCATTTCCTGAGTTGGCATACGGAAAGCAGGATGAGCTTTGCGCAATGCAATCAATCCTTTGTAATAATTAAATATATCTTTATACGTGTTTTTTGAATTCCAATCTATACGGTTAATTGAATCGGGTGATTGAAAGGTATTCTGGATGCCTTTTTTGGTGCGATACAACTCTTCACCTGCATATATAAACGGAACACCTTGTGAAGTAAAAATCACCGTTTGAGCCAGTTTATTAAAACGAACCAATTCAGCATCAGTTGCATCTTGCGGTTTCGATTCTTTTAGCTTATCAACCAAGCACATATCGTCGTGACAAGAAACATAATTAATTATCTGAGTTGGATTATTTACATAAGGAGCTTTTGAGTAAATCAGTTTAGAATAGTCAATATCAGCATGCTGTGTTGCACCAGCTACTCCGAATTTTACACTTTCTTCCAAACTATCAACTCCTGAAACAAAACCCGGAATCTGTGAGTGCATCCAACTTCCTTTCAATGCATCACGAATGTCATCACTAAAAACAGCAATATCATCCAATTCTTTTGCATTCTTTTTAACAGCACGCTTTTCTTCTGCCAGTGGAGAAGCAGCTGCCGTCCAACCTTCGCCATACATAAAAATAGTCGGGTCAATATTATCTAAGGAAGCTCGAATGGCATTCATAGTTTCAATATCATGAATTCCCATCAAATCGAACCGGAAGCCATCTATGTGATATTCGGTAGCCCAATAAACAACTGATTCAATCATAAATTTGCGCATCATGGCACGTTCTGAAGCGGTTTCATTACCACATCCCGAAGCATTAGACCAGGTACTGTCAGCATTTTGACGGTAAAAATAACCCGGAGCCAATAAATCCAAATTCGATCCTTTTCCTTTGGATGTGTGATTATAAACCACATCCATAATTACCCTGATTCCAGATTTATGAAGCGATTGTACCATTTCTTTGAATTCCAAAATACGCGTTACCGGATTATATGGATTCGTCGAGTAACTTCCTTCAGGAACATTATAATTTTGAGGATCATAGCCCCAATTATATTTATTTTCATTCAACTTTGTTTCGTCAATTGAAGCAAAATCAAAAACTGGTAACAAATGGACATGTGTTATTCCCAATTCCTTTAAATGATCTATTCCGGTTGCATCACCGAAGGAGTTTTTAGTTCCGTGCTCAGTAAAAGCAAGATACTTTCCTTTGTGTTTAATTCCTGAATTGGAATCCATTGAAAAATCACGCATGTGAACTTCATACAACATGATATCAGTGAAATTTTTCAGTGGAGGACGAGTATCATTTTCCCAACCGGCCGGATTTGTTTCCGAAAAATCAATGATAGCAGCACGTTTACCGTTTACTCCGGTAGCTTTTACCCACATACCAGGAGTTTCTTCTAGCCATTTTTCTCCAATTTTAACTTGAAAAGTGTAAAATTTCCCTTTCAGATTATCGTCAACTTTCAATGTCCACGTTCCTTTTTCAGAACGATCCATATCCAATGTTTTATAAGCACCACCTTCATTTCCATTATCATACAACAAAACTTTAACCTGGCTGGCAGTTGGTGTCCAAACTCTGAACTTTGAAGCTTGTGCTGAATAGGTCAACTCCAGGTCACTTCCTTCATAAATAGGATAATCTGCATATGAAGCATATTTCTGAGTTGAATTACAAGCACTTAACAGTCCAGCCATGAGCAATAAAATGATTTGAGTTTTTTTCATACTAAATTTTAAATGAGTTTTGTATCGCAAAAATAATAATTGCTTGTATGAGAACAGCAGATATATCTTTAGTTCTTAAAAAAATTGCTACAATCGATTGTAAAAAGAAATTTCAACTCATAACTTCACTCCATTCCTTTTCAGCAAAGCATCAATAGTAGGTTCTTGACCACGGAATCGTTTGTAAAGAATCATTGGATGTTCAGTACCACCTTTTTCAAGAATATTTTTTCTAAAGGAATCAGCCGTTTTCTTATCAAAAATGCCATTCTTTTCAAAAACAGAAAATGCATCTGCATCCAAGACTTCTGCCCATTTGTAACTGTAATAACCTGCAGCATAACCACCAGAAAAAATATGACTAAATGTTGGGCTCATGCTTGTATTCGGAACCATTGGCAACACCATTGTAGAAGTCATAGCCTGTTTTTCGTAATTAATCACATCTCCATCAAATGGTTTTTCAATGGTATGCCAGGCCATATCCAAATAACCAAAACTTAACTGACGCAAGCAAAAATAAGCAATATTGAAATTTTCCGAATCCTTGATCTTTTGAATCAAATCAGCAGGAATTTTCTCACCGGTTTTGTAATTTACTGCAAATCCATCCAAAAATTCCTTTTCGGTCGCCCAGTTTTCCATAATTTGTGATGGAAGTTCTACAAAGTCACGATAAACATTTGTACCAGAAAGAGACTGATAGGTACATTTTGTCAGCATTCCGTGAAGAGAATGACCAAATTCATGTAAAAATGTTTTTACTTCGTCGAAAGTCAATAAGGCTGGTTTTGTATCTGTTGGACGCGTAAAGTTCATTACAATGGTAATTTGCGGACGATTATCTACTTTTCCGTCCATCCATTGAGCTTTAAAATCGTTCATCCATGCGCCGGCACGTTTTCCATCGCGCGGATGAAAATCTGTATACAAAACTGCTAAAAAGTTTCCTTTTTCATCAGTGACATCAAAAGCTTCTACTTCAGGATTATAAACCTGAATTTTGTTGTTTTTTGTAAACTTGAGTCCATATAAACGGGTTGCCAAACCAAAAACACCTTTTTTGACATGTTCCAATTCGAAATAGGGTTTCAGCATTTCATCATTCAATGAATATTTTTCGTCTTTCAGTTTTTCAGAATAATAGGACCAATCCCATGGTTGCAATTTAAAGTACGCTCCATTTTTATCAGCATATTCCTGAACATCAGCATATTCTTTTTCTGCAGTCGGTTTATATGCTGTCAATAATTTATCTAACAAGTCATATACCTTGGTTTTATTTTCAGCCATCCGGTCAATCAGTTCATAATCTGCATACGATTTATATCCCAGCAAATTAGTTATTTTCAAACGAGTATTCGCAATTTTCCGCACATTCTCAATGTTGTCAAATTCACCACCCATCATACATTTTGTGCTATTAGCCATGTACAATTCACGGCGCAAATCACGGTTATCAGCATATTTCAAAAATGGTACGTAGCAAGTTGCTTTCAAATTCAACAACCAACCTTCTTTTCCCGCTTTTTTGGCGTTCGAAGCCAGCATATCGAGCAAATCTTTTGGCAAACCTTTCAACAAATCCTTATTGGTTATCAGCAAACTATATTTATTGGTTTCTTTCAACACATTTTGACCATATTGCAATGTCAGCATGCTTAAATCTTTCGATAATTGGCGATAAATTACTTTATCAGCATCCGAAAGATTTGCACCGTTTTTGGTAAAACCTTCATAAGTATCCTTTAACAACATTTGTTGCTCTGGAGTGAGTTTAAGCTTATCTTTCTGTAAATAAACAGATTTCACTCGCGCAAAAAGCTTTTCATTCAACTTAATTGAATTATTATGTTCTGACATTAACGGTGAAATTTTTTCGGCAATTGTCTGTAATTCATCATTTGTTTCAGAACTTAATAAGTTATAAAATGGCGAGCTTACTTTAATTAACAAAGAGCCCGTTTTTTCCAGTGCTACAATTGTATTTTCAAAAGTTGGTGCTTGGGGGTTATTAACAATCGCATCAACTTCAATATTATGTTGTTTCATAGCTTCCTGAAATGCAGGAAAATAATCTTCAGTCTTAATTTCATTGAAAGGAATTGTTTGATGTGGTGTTTTATAAGGAATTAGTAATGGATTTGTTGCCAAGGCCGTAGCTGACAAAGATATTGCTGTCATAAGCAGAATTAATTTTAAATGTTTCATAAAGCGAGAGTGTGAATTTTTTAGTATTGAGATTGGAGATTAAAAAATATCTATTATCGATCAAATTTTATATAACGAGGTTCACTTGGAACATAACTTTCATTATCCCACAACGTACTGGTAATCATTAAATCAGCGCTATATCGGTTACATGCAATTGGCACATTATGAACACGACACTGACGCAGTAACATCTGAATGTCGGCTTCATGTGGTTGTGCGTTCAAGTCATCAATCAAAAAAACAGCCAGATTCACTTGTTTTCTTACCACTAAAGCAGCAATTTCAGCATCACCACCAAGCGGACCTGAATTCATACAGGTAATATCAGCACTCACACCTTTTTCTTCAAGCGCTTTTTGTATCAAACTTCCGGTAGTACCGGTACAAATCAGCTTATGTTTAGATAACATATCAGCATTAAAAACTGCCCATTCTACCATATCGGCTTTACGTCTGTCGTGAGCAACAAGGGCTATTGTCAGTTGTTTGTTCATACGATCTATATTTTGTTTATTCATTCTGCAAAATTACTTTTTTTTCCTTTGAAACAATGCTTTTCGACAAAAGTTCTTAAAACTTATGTAACATGTTGCTTGATTTGTGAATTTTATTTACTTTTGTGATAAAACATTACACATTTATGACTAAGAAAATTCTTCTTTTCTCAATAATTTTAGCAGTTAGTTCTTCTCTTTTTGCACAACATCCAAAACGTGAAATGCGTGCAGTATGGATTGCTACTGTAGCCAATATTGATTGGCCAAGTCAACGAAATCTTACATCGAAAGCACAACGCGAAGAAATGAGAACTATGCTTGACGAATTTGCTAAAAATAATATTAACGCAATAGTTTTACAAATCCGGCCAACTGCTGATTCTTTTTATCCTTCAGCTTTGGAACCATGGTCGAACTGGTTGACCGGGAAACAAGGGCAGCGTCCAAATCCTTTTTATGATCCGTTACAATTTATAATCGATGAAGCTCACAAACGCTTTATTGAAGTTCATGTATGGTTAAATCCATACAGGGTTACCAATTCTGACAACATCGAATTGTTAAGCAAAAACCATTTATACTATAAAAACAGAGATTTATTTGTAAAATATGGCGGTAAGACTTATTTTGATCCGGGATTAGATGAAACTCGTGAGTTTTTGAACCGAGTGGTTGAAGATGTAGTTGAACGTTATGATGTGGATGCCATTCATTTTGACGATTATTTTTATCCATATCGGGTTGGAAATGAAGAATTTCCGGATGCAATGACTTTTAAAAGAAATCCTCGTGGGTTTGCGCCCAATCAGAAAGATGATTGGAGACGCAACAATGTAAATATGGTTATTGCCGAACTTCAAAAAACAATAAAAAGTACAAAGCCATGGGTGGAATTTGGTATTTCACCTTTTGGTGTTTGGCGAAATGATAACATTGATCCAAAAGGTTCAGCAACACGTGCCGGAGTACAGAATTATGATGATTTATACGCTGATATACTAAAATGGCTCAAAGAAGGAAGTATTGATTATGTTGCTCCTCAGCTTTACTGGGAAATTGGCAAAAAAGTGGCTGATTATGAAATTCTAGCAAAATGGTGGAGTGAAAATTCATTTGGAAAAAATTTGTATATTGGACTGTATAATTCCCAATTAGGACTACCTGATGTTGCGCAAGCATGGCGAAGTGGAAATGAATTAGTTCGTCAATTGCATGTCAATCAACGTTATCCACAAATTGATGGAGCCATTTTTTATAGTGCTAAAGCCTTTTTAAAAAATAAACAAGGACTTAATGACAGTTTAAAAGCCACTTTTTATAGATATCCTGCAATTTGTCCATTCAATCGAAATATTGATGGTGAATCTTCAGCACAACCTCAGAATTTAAGAGTTCTGCGCGATGGAAAAGATGCTTATTTACTTTGGGACGAAGTAAATGAAGAAGGTGGCTGTCAAATAGCGTATTATATAGTTTATGCTTTCAAAGGTAAAAAAGTGGGCGACTTGAATGATCCGGCTAATATTATTGCCCGCAGCAAAGAAAATTGTGTCAATCTGCGTGATTTGAATCAAAAATTCAGAGGAAATTATGTATTTGTTGTTACTGCTGTTAACCGTTACAAGAGCGAAAGTATTCCAACTGAAGGAATTCTGAGAAGAATGTAACTGACAATTGAATTTATACAAATCCCCGTTAAATCTATTTTAGCGGGGATTTTCTATTAAATTTAGAGTTAATTTATTTGAAGTAAAGTAAAAAAATATTACCTATCTTTGTGTCATGTTACATAACTTCATTGCATCGCAGATTCAGGCACAGCTACCATTTGAACCTACCGATCAGCAAACCGAACTGATTGAAAAGCTTGGCATTTTTTTGATGTCAACGGACAACGAAAAGGTTTTCTTGTTACGTGGTTATGCGGGTACCGGAAAAACATCGGTGGTAAGTGCATTGGTTCGTGCATTGAATGAATTGAAACAAAAAACTGTACTCCTCGCTCCTACCGGACGAGCTGCTAAAGTTATTGCAGGTTATTCTGGCTTTCCGGCATTTACAATCCATAAAAAGATTTACCGACAAAAATCTATGTCGGAATTTAAGTTTCAATTGGCCGATAATCTGCAAACCCACACACTTTTCATTGTTGACGAAGCTTCCATGATTTCAAATACAGGTACCGAAAGCACCTTTGGTTCAGGCCGCTTGCTCGACGATTTGGTTCAATTTGTTTACAGCAGCGACGGATGTAGTCTTTTGTTGTTGGGCGATACGGCTCAGTTACCTCCGGTAATGCAACCTCATAGTCCAGCTTTAGAAACCAATAACCTGATTGGTTACGGACTCAAAGTTTCTGAATTTACACTAACTCACGTGGTTCGTCAAGCTTTGGAAAGTGGTATTTTACACAATGCTACTTTACTCCGACAACAGTTAATTGAAGAAAAGACAAAAAACTTTCCGAATTTTGAGATAGAGGGATTTACCGATATTCAAAAACTCAATGGCATGGAATTGATTGACGAAATTCAACGATCTTACGAAGGAGTTGGTGTTGAAGATACCATTGTAATTACACGTTCCAATAATCGAGCAAATATCTATAACAATGGAATCAGATCTCGAGTGATGATGAAAGAAGATGAGATTTCCAACGGAGATCTTTTAATGGTAACGCGCAATAATTATTTCTGGAATAAACCGTACAAAGAAATTGATTTCATTGCAAATGGTGATATTGTCCAAATTGTTCGTGTTCGAAGATTTCATGAAATGTATGGTTTCAGGTTTGTTGATCTTACTTTGCGATCACTTGACTACAATTGGGAAATTGATGCCCGAATATGGATCGATGCTTTACGAGCCGAATCGCCTGCAATAATGAATGAAATGACAAATAAATTATTTGAAATTGTTTCCAAAGATTATCCAGAGATTACAACAAAGAAAGGTTTATTCAAAAAAATTCTTGAAAATGAGTATTATAATTCTCTTCAAGTAAAATTTGCATATGCAATTACCTGTCATAAAGCTCAGGGAGGGCAATGGAAAAAGGTTTTTATTGATCCGGGTCAAATTTCAGAAGATCAGTTGAATAGTGATTTTTACCGTTGGCTTTATACAGCTCTTACCCGAGCCTCAGAAAAAGTTTATTTAGTGAATTTTCCTGACAAAATTCTAATTAAATAAAATATAATTTTCAGAAGACTTAAACAGTCCAGATAATTAACCATTCAAATATGGTTTCAATTCATAAAGCGATTGTAATCAAGTAATAACAAAATATACATATCTGGTATTATTTTCAATTATCTTTGAAAAACAATTCAAACATTAACACCAAATAGAGGATTCATCATTATCTTTGCATCATAAAATATAATTTTTATAAATTTAATGGATAGTTCTGAAATTATTAGTTAATTTAATCTTCAAAAAAAAATGAATATGAATACTTTAAAATTGAAATTATTCCTATTTCTAATGTTTGTAATTACGCTTTCTCTATTTAATTGCACATCAAATGAGTATGATTTATCAAAGGGAGTTAACACAAGTTTAACAATAGGTGGTGATTCGCTTTCATTTCCAATTGGTAAAACACAAAAAATCCTTTTGGGTTCGTTATTAGACGGTGTAAGTCTTGATATTCTTAAAAAATCGCAAAACGGGGCGTATCTACTTCAATATAAAGATTCAATACCTCCGATTAAAATAAACTCGTTAAATCCGGTGAATTTTTCTATTGCTCCCATTTCAATTAATCCAATTACAGCTAATCTAGCTGACATAAAAATACCAACTTTTAATGTAAATCCAATAAATTTAACTTCAAATTTGCCAATTCCAACCATCGATTATAGTGGTTTAACTATCCCTGCAATCACTGAAAGTTTTACAAAAGAAATTGATATTTCCCAACCTTTAAATACTAAAAGGTTGGTCAAAACAAATCAGAGTTCTAATTCTGTTTTGTACGATTCAGGTTTAATTAAATATCATGCTGATAAATCAATAACACAATCATTATTATTTAATTTTCCTGCACAACTAAAAAAAATAAATTCCATAATTCTAAAGAACAATACTGTAGTTCTCACAATTGATAATACAGCATTAAATAATTTAGGATTTGACAATCAAAATGATACGCTTAAAAATTTTACAATTAACTTCCCTCCGGAGTTTATACTATCTTCCCCAGTTGGATCAGGAGCTAGTATCAACGGAAATACTTTTGTAATAAATAATGCGGTACTTACTAGTACAAATCTATATACCGCTTCTTTCAAAATTGACAGATTGAATATGAGTGGAATTGATCAATCATTGGCCATTCTGAACTACACAAAACCAATTCCATACACTATTGATTATAGTTTCAGGGGTACAACATCTAATCCAGCTTTATTACAACAAAAAGCTAACATGAATATCTCATTATCAGCAGCTCCAAGTATTGATGATATGAATATTGATACAAATGATTTTTTAGTAACAGTTCCAGTTGGTTCAAATACGATAAACCAGACCATTCCGCTTCCACCTGAAATTTCGAAAGTAAATTCGATAGCCTTTGCTCCAGGAGCAACACTTCAAATTAATATTCAAGATCCGGGCATAACTCCTTTTAGTTTTAAAGCAGGTGTATGTCAAGTTAGTTTGCCTAAAAAATTTATTTTTAACTCCTATACAGGATTAGATCTTTCAACGAATATACTTACAATACCTTACAATCAATTGTTAGGTATAAAAACAATTGGCATTTCAGGAATGAATATTAATCAAACAGTTCCAAATGGTTCAAATTCAATTATTGTAACAGACAACCTCAATTATAGTATTAACGGTCTGACTGTTGCAAATCAAACAACCTTGGTTAGCACTATTAACGGAATGACTAACAAGAAAATAGATGTAACCGGAACTGTAAATGGATTAACAATTAGTAATGCATCGGTACTGACCAAAAGCATTAGTATAGATATACCAAATCAATCAACAAGCATTGATGTGAACCAATTTGTGTCAACTGATGTAAAGACTATCAATACTATAACACTCAAAAATCCTTCAACATTAGAATTTAGAATTGCAGTAAGTAATTTACCACCAGCAATTGATTCAATTTTCTTCAGCAATTATGTGATACAGTTACCTACTTTCCTTCAATTCAAATCAGGTGATGTTAACACCCTAAATCAACTTGTTCTGAATAGTGGATTTAAAGTAAGTACCGGATTTTCAAAAACACTAACCATTCAAAAATTTGATTTTGGATCTAATGGCATTAATTTAACCAACGGGAACTTTAACCTCCATGATGTTGTAACGATGAGTGGAGGCGCTTACGTAAAAGGCAAAAATGTAAATTCAAGTGATGTATCGAATGTTGTAATTTCTCCTACTGTAACAATTGGGTCTATGTCAATCGGTCAACTGGAAGGTAAATTTTCACCGACGATATCGACAATTACTCAAAGTATACCTATAGATTTACAAAAATACTTAGCTAGTGGAAGTATTTTGGATATTGTAAATCCGGTATTAACCCTGGAAATTGGAAACACTTTTGGGATACCTGTAAATTTAAATTTGACATTAACACCTAAAAAGAATGGTATTGCACAATCATCTGGTATATTAAACACTAATATTGCAGTTGCTCCTGCTGCTGTTTTAGGTCAAACTACCTGGAGCAGATATTGGATATCAAACTTATGTAAAGGATATTCAGTAGGTTTTGATACAATTAATGTTGCTTTACCTAAATTATTAAGATCAGTGCCCGATCAAATTGAAATATCTGCCATACCAACTGTTACTGGTACAAAACAATCAATTGATTTGTCTTCTACGAACAACCAAATTAATTTAAAATATTCTGTAAATGTACCTTTAAGCTTTGGAATTGATTTTACAATTCAATACAAGGATACAATTACGGGTTTAAAAAAACAACTTATTGATATACTTAAATACGCTCGACAAGTTGATATTATTGCAATTATTGAAAATTCAATTCCGGCTGAGCTTACTTTCGATGCGAAACCTTTAAACTCAGCCAACGCAATTATTAGTGGTGTTAATGTTACTACTCTAGGAAAAATTAAATCAGGTAATTTGGATGGTACAGCACAAACAAGCAAAGTAACATTCAGTTTGAGAGAAACATCCACCGGAGCATTGGATTTATTAGATGCTTTAGGACTTAACATAGCAGCAAAAACGAATATAACTATTGCAGGAATTCCTTTAAATGCAAATCAATACATAACAGTAGAATTAAGAATAGTTATACCAAAAGGTATTACTGTTGATACTTCAACTAAAAAATAATTATTTAAATCTATTGTTCTACTTTTAAAAATAACTATATGAAAAGGATATTTATTTTAACAACACTATTGGTTGTTTTTGTTTCAAGTAATTTCTCTCAAAGTGTTAGCTCAACATATTTTTTGAATGAGTGGAGTCAAAGACATATTTTAAATCCTTCATTTGCACCTGAATATGGCTATTTTAGTTTACCAATTTTAGGTGGAATTGAACTCGGAATTAATACAAATACCGGTTTATCAAATTATCTTTATAAAGTTGATCCTTCTAGTCCGCTCTATTCAAAGTATAAATTTACAACATTTTTAGATCAAACAATTGATGCAAATCAATTCTTAAATTCAATTCCTTCAAAAGTTTCGATAAATCAAAATTTAAAGTTAAATTTATTGTCGTTGGGATTCTATACTTCAAAAAATAGTTTTTGGACCTTCGACATTTATTTAAAAGAAAATTTGGATTTATATATTCCAAAAGATTTTTTCAGGTTAGCAAAATTAGGAATGACTAATTCAATTCTAAATAACAATTTTGATCTGAAAAATCTTAGTATGGAACAAACCAATCTGGTTCAATTTTCATTGGGATATTCGAGGGAAATTAACTCAAAGTTGAGAGTTGGTATAAATGGAAAATTATTAACTGGTTTGTCTAAAGAGAAAATTAAGTATTCACAATTTGACATTAACCTTTCGCAAAGTCAATCTCAAATTAATGCTGTAGGAGAAGCATATATCATGTCAAACTTTATTTCTATTGGAAAAGATGTTGATAATAATTATGATTTCTCTAAAATTACAACAACTTCTGGTTTTAAAACAGTTGGATTTGGTGCGGCTTTAGATTTAGGTGTCACCTATAAACCGATTCAGGATTTAACTCTAGCTGCCTCTATTAATGATATTGGGTTTATGAAATGGAACTCAAAATACATAAAAAAAGGTATTGCAACTGGTAATGTAAATTATACAGGTTTTCAGAATGTCAACATTGATAGTATAGATATCCAGGGTCAACTAGATCAATTAAAAAAAGATGCTACAACTATTATTAAATTCAAAGAAGCTGCAAATAATCAGGATTTTATGGACAATGTTCCATTTACAATTAACGCTTCAGCTGAATATAAAATTGTGGGAAATGAGAAACAGAATATACGGGTGGGAATGCTTTTCCAAAGTTACAATTCTTCATTATACCATTGGAACGAGCTTATAGCTGCATTAACGTTAAAGCCTTTTTCATGGTTCACATTATCTGGAACTTACGATTTTTTAAACATGGATTACAATCGTTTCGGACTGGCATTAAATTTTTCTCCAAAGTGGATAAATCTATATATTGCATCTGATTGTGTTACTCCAAAACTGAATCCACAACATATACCAATCAATAAATCTACTATAAATATTTCCTTAGGTGGAAGCTTTATAATCGGCAAACCAAAAGGTAAAGATAAGGATAGAGATGGAGTATTAGATATTAATGATAGATGTCCGGACACACCTAAGGGAGTAAAAGTAGATAATTTCGGATGTCCGATTGATACTGATGGCGATGGTGTTCCAGATTATTTAGACAAATGTCCGGACACGCCACGAGAAGCAGTAGGTTATGTAGATAAAGATGGATGTTTATTAGATTCAGATGGTGATGGAGTTCCTGATTATTTAGACAAATGTAAAAATACACCAGCAGGAGTAAAAGTTGATTCTAACGGTTGTCCTATTGACTCTGATGGTGATGGAGTCCCTGATTATCTCGATAAATGCCCTGATACACCAAAAGCTGCTAAGGGATTTGTTGACAAAGATGGATGTCTGTTGGATTCGGATGGCGACGGAGTTCCAGATTATTTAGATTTATGTCAAAACACTCCAAAGGAAGCAAAGGGATTTGTTGACAAAAACGGTTGTGTTTTAGATACAGATGGAGATGGAGTGCCAGATTACCTGGATAAATGCCCAAACACGCCCATTGAAGCAAGAGGAAAAGTTGATCAAAATGGTTGTCCGCGAGATACTGATGGCGACGGAATACCTGATTATCTGGATAAGTGTCCAACAATTCCCGGAGTTGCTTCCAATAATGGTTGCCCCGAAATTAAAACAGAAGTCAGAACTTTATTCCAAAAAGCAATGCAAGGGATTCAGTTTGAAACCGGAAAATATACAATTAAACCTATTTCTTTTAAAATATTGAATCAAATTGCAAAAGTATTAAATGAGAACCAAACATATTTAATTGAAATACAAGGTCATACTGATAATGTAGGCAAACCGGAAGCAAATTTGATATTGTCGGATAAACGCGCAGAAGCAGTTAGATTATATTTAATAAGTTTAGGAATAAATGAAAAGAGAATGACTTCGCATGGTTATGGCGATACTAAACCAGTAGAAACTAACGATACCAAACAAGGCAGAGCATTAAATAGAAGAGTTGAATTTGTCGTCTCTTTTGAAGAAGTTTCAATAAAATAAACATTCAAAATGATATAAATAAGGGAATTGATTTATCAGTTCCCTTATTTATTTTAAAAAAAACAAAACAAATGATGGTGGTTTGCAAGCGTTTTAATACTTTTGCACTTCAAATCTAAAATAGAGTCGAAACTTACAAAAAAACTTATACTCACTTAAAAACTATAATGGGAAGAGCATTTGAATACAGAAAAGCTACCAAAATGAAACGGTGGGGCAATATGGCCCGCGTTTTCACGAAACTAGGAAAACAAATTACAATAGCAGTTCGCGAAAGCGGTCCCGATGCTGATACCAATCCACGTCTACGTGTTTTGATTCAGACATCGAAAAAAGAAAACATGCCTAAAGAAAATGTGGAACGGGCCATCAAGAAAGCAATTTCGAAAGATGAAGCAGACTACAAAGAAATGGTTTATGAAGGTTATGGCCCAAACGGAATTGCAATTGTAATTGAAACAGCAACCGACAATCCGACACGAACTGTTGCCAATGTTAGAAGTTATTTAACCCGCCATGGAGGTTCGCTAGGCACTTCTGGATGTCTACAATTTTTATTCGATCATAAATGTGTTTTCAAAATAGCAGCAAAACTGGGTGTATCCATTGAGGATTTGGAATTGGAACTTATTGATTTCGGAGTGGATGAATTAGTTGAAGATGAAGATGGAATAGTATTGTATGGAGAATTCCAATCTTATTCGTCCATTCAAAAATACCTGGAAGAAAATGGTTTTGAAATATTTAGTGCAGAATTTGAGCGAATTCCCAACGATATGAAAGAGCTAAACGAAGAACAAAAGGCTCAGGTAATGAAATTACTCGACAAAATAGAAGAAGACGAGGATGTTCAAAATGTCTTTCATAATATGATTGAAAAATAATTCTACGATAATAAGACTGCCTCAAGTGCAGTCTTATTTTTTTTATCTTTTTCCCAACTAATTTAAATATCTCTATCTTTCAAGAGCTATTTAAAATTGCTATCTTTGTGTTTCTTTTGAAAGAGATATTCTACTTATATAGTTATCTCAAAACAAGCAACTTAAGTAACTTCAGAAAATATGATTTTATTTTTCAAAACCAACGAGCAACATATCTATGCTGTTCAATCCGCTCAACCTCTCACAGTTGAAGATTTTCATAAATTAGAATGGCTTTTTAGTGAAGCTGAATTGCTTGAGAATTCTAGTGTCGAAGGAAATTACGTCGGGCCGCGCCGCGAAATGATTACCCCATGGAGTACGAATGCCGTTGAAATAACCCAGAACATGCGAATTGGCGGCATTATTCGTATTGAAGAGTATACTGTAGTTCCTAACACTCCATCGGCAAAAGGGGGGTTGGAATATGACCCTATGCTTCAGCGCATTTACACCGGATTAAATCAGGAAATTTTTACTGTAAACAAACAACCTGAAGCTATTTTGGAGATTGACGATATTGCCGCTTACAGTGCTCAGGAAGGTTTGGCGTTAAGCCCTGACGAAGTTGAGTACCTGAACGGAATCAGCGAAAAAGTGGGTCGTAAGCTAACTGATAGCGAGGTTTTTGGATTTTCGCAAGTAAATTCAGAACACTGCCGTCACAAAATTTTCAACGGACAATTTATTATTGATGGCGAAGAAAAAGAACTGACATTGTTCAAAATGATTCGCAAAACATCGGAAGAAAATCCAAACAAACTCGTTTCGGCTTACAAGGACAACGTGGCTTTCAACGCCGGTCCAAAAATCGAACAGTTTGCTCCTGCCAGTGGAGACAAACCGGATTATTTCCAAACGAAAGAAATTGAATCGGTTATTTCATTAAAAGCCGAAACACATAACTTCCCTACTACCGTTGAACCTTTCAACGGTGCAGCTACCGGAGCTGGTGGTGAAATCCGCGACCGTCTTGGCGGAGGAAAAGCCAGTTTGCCTATTGCCGGAACAGCTGTTTATATGACTTCGTACGCACGTAACGACAATTCGCGCAGTTGGGAAAATGCCATTAACCCACGCAAATGGTTGTATCAAACACCGGAACAAATTCTTATCAAAGCTTCGAACGGAGCATCTGATTTTGGAAATAAATTCGGACAACCACTTATATGTGGTTCATTACTGACTTTTGAACACGAAGAAAACAACAAAAAATTCGGTTACGACAAAGTAATTATGTTGGCTGGTGGTGTTGGTTTCGGAACTATGCGCGACGCACTGAAAGGTGAAGTTGGTGTTGGCGAAAAAGTTGTAGTAATGGGTGGCGACAACTACCGTATTGGTATGGGTGGTGCCGCCGTTTCGTCGGTTCAAACCGGTGAATACGACAATGCCATTGAGCTAAATGCTGTACAACGTGCCAATCCGGAAATGCAAAAACGTGTTTCGAACGTGATTCGCACATTGGCTGAGGCCGATACAAACCCTATTGTTTCTATCCACGACCACGGTGCAGGCGGACACCTGAACTGTTTGTCTGAATTGGTAGAAACGACCGGTGGTAAAATTGATTTAAACGCACTTCCTGTAGGCGATCCAACCTTGAGTGCAAAAGAAATTGTGGGCAACGAGAGTCAGGAGCGTATGGGATTTGTACTTCCTGAGTCGGCTATCGAAGGCGTACGCCGCATTGCTGAACGCGAACGCGCGCCAATGTATGTGGTGGGTGAAACTACCGGCGATATGAAATTTGTATTCGAACAAGCCGATGGCAAAATGCCAATCGACTTGCGGTTGGATTACATGATTGGTAAACCGCCTCGCACTATCATGACCGATAGCACTATTGAAGAAAAATATGCTCCGATCGAAATCAGTGAAGATAAATTACAAGAATATATTCAAAACGTATTGCAGGTAGAATCGGTAGCTTGTAAAGACTGGTTGACGAACAAAGTAGACCGCTCTATTACCGGTAAAATTGCCCGCCAACAATGTGCAGGTGAAATTCAATTGCCGTTGAACGACCTTGGCGTAGTGGCGCTTGATTACCGCGGAAACGTGGGTATTGCTACTTCTATCGGTCATGCACCGCTGGCTGCAATGATAAATCCTGAAGCAGGTTCGGTTTTGGCTGTTGCCGAAGCATTGACCAATATCATTTGGGCTCCATTAACTGATGGATTGGACAGCGTATCACTGAGTGCCAACTGGATGTGGCCTTGTAACAACCCGGGTGAAGATGCCCGACTTTACAAAGCCGTTGAAGCTTGTAGCGATTTCTGTTGCTCATTGGGCATCAACATTCCTACCGGAAAAGACTCACTTTCGATGACTCAAAAATACGGCAACGAAAAAGTATTCTCACCGGGAACAGTGATTATTTCAGCTGGTGCTGAAGTATCAGACGTGAAGAAAACCGTTGGTCAGGTATTAGTAAATGACCCTAAATCGGCTGTTTATTATGTCGATTTCTCATTCGACACTCATAAATTAGGTGGTTCGGTATTGGGACAAACGCTCAACAAACTGGGCGAAAAAGTACCAACCGTACAAGATGCAGAATACTTCAAAGCTGCTTTCGACAGCATTCAGGAATTAATCAACAAAGGGTTGATTCTGGCAGGTCACGATATTTCGGAAGGTGGTATGATTACCGCACTACTCGAAATGTGTTTTGCCAATGCTAACGGTGGTTTAAGTGTAAACCTCGAAGGAATTGCTGAAACATCATTGGTAAATATTTTATTTGCTGAAAATCCGGGCGTATTGATTCAGGTAAAAGATCGTAAAGCGGTTGAGAAAGTTCTGGAAGGAAACGGTGTAGGTTTTGCCCTCATTGCTACTCCAATTGCTGAACGTCGTTTGGAAATCATCAAAAAATCGGCTTCCTATTCATTCTCCATCAACGAATTACGCGATATCTGGTTCCGTTCGTCTTACTTGTTGGATCGCAAACAAAGTGGTGAGATCTGCGCTTCGGCCCGTTTCAACAACTACAAAAACCAACCGTTAGAATTTGCATTTACCGACAGTTTCAAAGGTAAATTATCACAATTCAATTTGTCGCAAGACCGTAAACCAAGTGGTGTTCGCGCCGCTATTATCCGTGAAAAAGGAACCAATGGCGACCGTGAAATGGCTTATGCCTTGTACCTTGCCGGTTTTGATGTGAAAGACGTTCACATGACCGACCTGGCAACAGGCCGCGAAACACTGGAAGACGTGAATATGATTGTGTTCTGTGGTGGATTCTCCAACTCCGACGTATTAGGTTCAGCCAAAGGTTGGGCCGGTGGATTCCTTTTCAACGAAAAAGCAAAATCAGCACTTGACAAATTCTATAGCCGACAAGACACCCTTAGTTTGGGTATTTGTAACGGTTGCCAGTTGATGATAGAACTTGGGTTGGTAAATCCGGAACACGATGTAAAACCAAGCATGAAGCACAACGATTCACATAAATTCGAATCGAGCTTTGTGGGGCTTACTATTCCTGAAAACAATTCGGTCATGTTAGGCTCATTATCCAACAGCAAGCTTGGTGTTTGGGTGGCTCATGGTGAAGGAAAATTCTACCTTCCAAAACCAGAAAGCGAATACAACATCATTGCTAAATACTCGTACGCAAGCTATCCTGCCAATCCAAACGGATCTGACTACGGTGTTGCCGGTATTTGTTCTACCGATGGTCGTCACCTGGCTATGATGCCTCACCCAGAACGTGCTGTGTTTCCATGGCAATGGGCGCATTACCCTGCCGACCGCAAAACAAACGACCAAATCACTCCGTGGGTGGAAGCGTTTGTAAATGCACGGGAATGGGTGGAAAAGAATAAATAATTACCCCTAAATCTCCAAAAGGGAACTTAAGTAAAGAGTTGTATGAAACATTGTGCAACTCTTTTTGTTATGCTTAGAGAAATATGGAATCAAAAATAAATATGGAAACAAGAAAATTAGGAAACAGTGGATTGGAAGTATCCGCTCTGGGTCTTGGATGCATGGGTATGAGTTGGAGTTATGATCCTGTACCGGATAAAAAAGAAATGATTAAACTTATTCACCAAGCAGTTGAAATAGGTATTACTTTTTTTGATACAGCAGAAGTATATGGCCCTTATGCCAACGAAGAACTGTTAGGTGAAGCACTTGCACCTTATCGGAATAAGGTGGTTATTGCCACGAAATTTGGATTTAATTTTGAAGAAGGAAAATCAACCGGACTAAACAGTCAACCTGAACATATCCGTAAGGCAGTAGAAGGATCACTAAAACGACTCAACATAGAAACCATCGATTTGCTTTATCAGCATCGCATTGACCCAAACGTACCCATTGAAGAGGTGGCAGGAACTGTAAAGGATTTGATTCAGGAAGGAAAAGTAAAATATTTTGGATTATCAGAAGCCGGAGTAAAAAATATTCGACGTGCTCATACAGTTCAGCCAGTTAGTGCTCTGCAAAGCGAATACTCATTGTTCTGGCGCGAACCTGAAACAGAGATTTTACCGACACTAGAAGAACTGGGTATAGGTTTTGTGCCTTTCAGTCCGCTGGGCAAAGGCTTTTTAACAGGTAAAATCAGTACTGATAGAACTTTCGCAAGTACTGACTTCCGAAGCACAGTTCCACGCTTTCAGCCGGAAAACATGAGAACCAATCAGGCATTGGTTGATTTGATTACTGAAATAGCTACAAAAAAACAAGCTACTCCTGCGCAGATAGCTTTAGCATGGATATTGGTTCAAAAACCGTGGATTGTTCCAATTCCCGGAACAACTAAATTGGAACGACTGAATGAAAATATTGGTTCTGTTTCGGTTGAGCTTAGTGCAGAAGATCTTCAAATGATTCATGAAGCAGTTTCAAAACTAGAAATTGTGGGCGAAAGGTATGCACCTGCGAATGCCAAAATGATTGATAGGTGAAATCTCAAAAAAACATGAAAAATCCCGAAACTCTTAATAATAGAGATTCGGGATTTTTTTTAAGACATTATGCCTTAAATTGAATTATTTTCATTGGAATATTCAATTTTTGAATTTAGATTTAAAGAATAGAATATTAATAAACTAAGTTTTATAATCTCTCAAAACAGGATTTTTAGAAAACATTAGCACCTCAAATACCAAATAAAATGAAACTTAGTTAAGTTCCGTATTCATATTTGTAATAATTACAATTTTTATGAACATTATTTCGTTGAATGTTTTTATATTTGAGAAATATCAATTCTCTTTATTTATCGCAGCTTTAAAATTGGGAATTAAATTCAAAACAAATTCAAAATTATGAACTTAAAATTACTTATTAGTATATTTTTCGGTGTTTTACTTTTAAACAGTTGTACTACAAATACAAATATGTTGCCTGCTTTAGAAACTGCACCAACCAAAGATATAACCTTTTTTTCGGCAACATCAGGTGGCAGCATTATTACTGATGGTGGTTCGCGAATTATAAAACAAGGGATTTGCTGGGATTCACTTTCTAACCCAACAATTAAAAATAATATTATTGTCGATTCACTAGACAAAAGTGGATTTTTAGAAACTATTTACCCTTTGAAGTCTAATAAAAAATATTATGTCAGGGCTTTCGCCACAAATTATGTGGGAACTTCTTACGGAAAAGAAGAATCATTTACAACACTATCTTCCTCAACACCTTTACTTAAGACAACAAATGTTACCGGAATTTCAGATCTTTCAGCTATTTCTGGCGGCACTATAGTTTCTGATGGCAATAGTCCAATTACTGCATGTGGAGTGTGCTGGAGCAACATCCCGGGTGCGACAACTACACTTTCAACTAGAACTATTGAAACTACAAAATCAGGTGATTTTGAGAGTAAAATATCCGGCTTAACAGCATTAACAACTTATTATGTACGGGCATATGCAACCAATAGTAAAGGAACAACGTATGGAAACGAAAATATATTCACAACTGCTCCGGTAAATATTATTATTACAGTACCTACCTTGTTTTCAAATGTAATTACTTCCATTACAAATTCATCGGCAGTTGCAGGTGGGGTTATAACCACTGATGGTGGTTCTGCTGTAACTACACGTGGAGTTTGCTACAGCACTACTCAGGATCCAACTATTAATTCACAAACAACTTCAGATGGAAGTGGTGCAGGTAGTTTTATTAGTAATTTGACCGGATTAACTGCATCCACCACATACTTTGTTCGGGCTTATGCAACTAACAGTCAGGGAACAGCTTACGGGTCGGAATATTCATTCACAACCGCCGCAATCACTCTTCCGTTATTAACAACATCATCAGCAATTTCAATAACTTCAGGTTCTGCTGTTTCGGGTGGAAAAATCAGTAACGATGGTGGGGCAACTATTACAAAAAGAGGAATTTGTTGGAGCGCAGACACAGAGCCAACCATAGAATTAAATACAAAAACCTTAGATGGAACAGGTTCAGGTAATTTCGCTAGCAACTTGACGGGTCTTACCGGTTTAACAACCTATTATGTACGGGCTTATGCCACCAATAGCAAAGGTACAGCTTATGGAAACGAAATTTCCTTTGTAACAGCTGCTAACCTTAGTGTTCCGGTTTTATATACCAATGTTCTTTCATCCATTACTACAAACTCCGGAGTTTCAGGAGGTATAATATCTTCGGATGGAGGTTCTTCAGTTACATCACGTGGAGTATGTTGGAGTACCACTACCCTACCAACGATTTCGTTAGCTACAAAAACAATTGATGGAACTGGTTTAGGAGCATTTACAAGCAATATAACAGGACTTGCTCCAAATACAACCTATTATATTAGAGCTTATGCAACTAACAATACAGGAACGGGATATGATTTGGAATATTCATTTACCACTACACAATTAATACCTACAGTTTTGACAACAACTATCGCATCCAATATAGGTTCATCTACGGCTGTTTCAGGTGGAAATATTACGTCTGATGGTGGAGCTTCCATTACTACCCGTGGCGTTTGTTGGAGTACAATATCAGGTCCTACCATTGCATTAAGTACAAAAACAACGGATGGTGCAGGTTCAGGAATTTTCGTCAGTAACCTGACAGGTCTCACAGGTTCAACAACTTATTATGTACGGGCATATGCAACCAATAACAGAGGCACAACCTATGGAAATGAAATTTCTTTTGCAACCACCTCTAACTTATCGGCTCCAAATTTATTCACAAATGTTGTTTCTGCAATTACTACTAATTCAGCTGTTTCCGGAGGTACCATTTCTTCCGATGGTGGTTCAACCATAACTTCACGCGGTGTTTGTTGGAGTATTACTACCGGACCAACCATCGCATTGACAACAAAAACAAATGATGGTACAAGTATGGGAACATTTACCAGCAATATTTCCGGTCTGATTGCAAATACAACCTATTATGTAAGATCTTATGCCACTAACATTACAGGAACTGCCTATGGGTTGGAATATTCATTCACTACTTTGCAACCAACAGCTGCAACTCTGACAACAACCGGGACTTCCAATATTGGTTCAACAACAGCTGTTTCTGGAGGAAATATTACTTCTGATGGCGGTGTTTCTGTTACTGCTCGTGGCGTTTGTTATGGAACAGTCCCAAACCCGACTATTGCTTTAACTCATACTACCGATGGAACCGGCACAGGTACTTTTGTAAGTAATATTACTGGTCTTACTGCTTCAAATACATTCCATATTAGGGCTTATGCAACTACAAGTGCAGGCACAGCTTATGGAAATGATATAAGTTTTGTAACAACAGCTCCACCGGTTGGAAATACCACTCCTATTGAATTTACTACTGCTGCAAGTTCAATTACATCAAGCTCAGCTTCATCCGGTGGTAATGTTATTTCAGATGGCGGTCTTCCGGTGACTGCTCGAGGAATATGTTGGAGTACATCAACCGGTCCTACTATTGCACTTTCAACTAAAACCTTGGATGGAACCGGTACCGGAGTATTTACCAGCAATATTACGGGACTTATTACCACTACTAGTTATTATGTTAGAGCTTATGCTACCAATAGTCTTGGGACATCATATGGTTCAGAAATTTCGTTCACTACCCTTGCTAATTTAAGTTTACCAAGCATTATTACGAGTTCTGTTTCTTCCGTAACAATTACTACAGCTATTTCAGGCGGAAACATAACAAGCAACGGAAATTCTACCATAACAGCAAGTGGTGTATGCTGGAGTACTACAGCCAATCCAACTACAGCAAATTCAACAACTAACGATTTTTCAATAATGGGTTCATACTCAAGCAATTTAACAGGACTGCTTCCGTCAACAACTTATCATATAAGGGCATATGCAACAAATAGTGTTGGTACTGCTTATGGCAATGATATTTCTTTTACAACAGCAACACCATCAGCTGCACCAATTGTAACTACTACTGCTTTATCAGCTATTACTGCAACAACAGCTTCTTCAGGAGGAAATGTGACTACCGATGGTGGAGCGACTGTAACTGCACGTGGCGTTTGTTGGAGCACTGCAAACGGTCCAACTATAAATAGTTCAATAACCTCTGATGGTTCAGGGCAAGGTATTTTTAGCAGTAATATAAGTGGTTTGATTGGTAACACTACCTATTATTTAAGGGCATACGCTTCAAATGCAGTTGGCACTTCCTATGGTTCGGAAATTACATTTACTACTCTTGCAGGTTTAAGTTTATCAGGTATAGTTACTAATTCAGTTACTTCCATAACAACAACTTCTGCTGTTTCTGGTGGAAATATATCAAGCAATGTAAATTCAATAATTACTGCAAGTGGTGTCTGTTGGAGTACAACAGCAAATCCGACCACTGCCAATTTTACAACTAACAATATGGCATTAATGGGCTCATATTCTAGTAATTTAACAGGACTTCTTCCGTCAACTACCTATCATGTCAGAGCTTATGCGACTAATAGTACTGGCACAACTTATGGTAATGATGTTTCATTTACAACGTCAACACCATTATTGGCACCAACTGTGACTACCACTGCTGCATCGACTATTACTACATCAACTGCCTCTTCAGGTGGAAATATAACTTCTGATGGTGGCGCAACGGTAACAGCACGCGGCGTTTGTTGGAGCACTACAAGCGGTCCAACAATAAATAATTCTACAACCTCCGATGCTTCGGGGACAGGCATTTTTACCAGCAATTTAAGTAGTTTGGCACCCAGCACTACCTATTATTTACGTGCTTATGCCACAAATTCGGTTGGCACTTCTTATGGTTCTGAGATTAGCTTTACAACGGCTGCACCTTCAGCTACCCTTGTTACATTGACTACAACAGCTGCAACGGCTATTGCCGGCACAACTGCTACTTCGGGTGGAAATATTTCGTCTGATGGAGGTTCGACGGTAATAGCCAGAGGCGTTTGCTGGAGTACCAGTTCAGGAGCAACCATTGCTTTAAGTACTAAAACATCAGATGGAACCGGCACAGGTAGCTTCACAAGCAGTATAACCGGACTTTCGGGTTCAACTCTTTATTATGTCCGGGCTTATGCCACTAATTCAGTAGGAACTGCCTATGGAAATGAAATAACATTTACAACCAGTGCAGTTTCGGCAAATACCACCGGAACGTTGACAGTTAATGTATTGACTGTAGCTCCCGGTGGTGGTTATGCCCCTAAAAATGTAGTAGCTATCTGGATAGAAACGAATACAGGCGTTTTTGTAAAATCATTGTTGGTTTATGCAAATGCCCGTAAAAATGATTTGACAACCTGGTATCCTAACTCTTCAGGTAACGTTGTGAATGCCACAACCGGAGCAACGCAAAATAGCAACGCAATACGTACATGTATCTGGAATGGAACCAATGTAAGTGGCGCAGTTGTGTTGGATGGAACCTATAAAGTATGCATGGATATAGCTGATGGAAAAACAGCATTCGCTTCATTCCCCTTTGTAAAAGGTCTGACAGCTGTTACTCTTACTCCGGCAAATGTTACCGGTTTTTCGAATATTTCAATAGGTTGGGTACACTAACCAATTGTAGATTCATATTTTTACTCTAATTTAAAACAACAAAAAAAGCTGAATTTGAGAAATTCAGCTTTTTTTATTGTGTAATTACTATTATTTCTGACGTTTTAAATTCATTTCCATATCTCCCATTGGTGAATCTACCATTTTAAGAGTGATGTTGTCGTCATCTTTAAGGGTTCCGGTATATTTCATTTTCATATCACCAAAAGCCATCTCAAAAGAAATGTTTTTACCATCGACTTTAACGTTTGAAACTGGCATATCTCCATTTGGAGTTTTCATTGAACCGGTTAATTTATCACCTTCGGTTTTGAATACGTAAGTCAATTCGATATCAGTACCATCTTGACCTTTTACTTTTGTTACCCATGTACCATCAAAACTTGCTGCAAATGTAAAAGCAGCAATCATTAAAAAGAGAACTGTTGATAAAACTTTTTTCATTGGATTGATTTTTTAATTAATAAATAAATTTAGATTGCAAAGATAAGTAAATGAACTATAAGAATCAAACAAAATAGATTATTTGTTTGATTCTTTCGACAAATTGTTTAATTCAAACGACATAAATTAATACACACATTCCGAATGAAAGTGAATACTATAAGGTAGCAAATCAAGCAGAAAAAACTACTCAACCAAACTTGCCCAAAACGAATATTATTTTTAATTATATCCTAAAGAATATCAGGCTAGCTAAGTATATTATTATCAGCCATTATTCGTACCTGATAATCTTAGCCGGAGTAATTTTTGTAATGAGATACGACGGTCCGATCATCATTAAAATTGAAGCAAATAAGGTACCTGCATTGAGCAAGAGAATATACAACCAGTTGAAAGTAATGGGAACTGTAGCTACATAATATGATTCGGCATCTAATGGGATAATACCGGTGAAATATTGAATAGCACAAAGCGAAAGCCCGATTAAATTACCCCATAACATTCCTTTTCCAATCAGGAAAAACGAATGATACAAGAAGATTTTACGGATCGACCAATTGGTAGCTCCTAATGATTTTAGAATTCCAATCATATTGGTGCGTTCTAAAATAAGAATAAGTAAGCCTGAAATCATATTAAATCCTGCCACTGATAACATCAAAATCAAAATAACCCAAACATTTGTGTCCAACAATTCGAGCCAGCTAAAAATCTGAGGATTCAGTTGTTTAATGGTTTGTGTAGAGTAAGTTTGTCCTTCTTTATTAAACTTATTTCCGGTAACATCATAAACAGCATCGCTTATCGCATCCAATTGATTAAAATCAGAAATCAATACTTCTAACCCACTAAATGAATCGGACTTCCAATCATTCAACGCCTGAACCTGACGCATATCGGCAAGAACAAAAAGCTTGTCATAATCGATAAAATTGGTGGAATAAATACCCACGATCTTGAATTTTCGAGCCCTGACCTGATCCTGTATAAAGTACGTATAAAAACTGTCGCCTAGCTTTAATCCGAGTAAATTGGCAAGGTATTTTGACAATACTACCTGATTTACCGGTGCAGTGCCCGAAAGATCAATGATTTTGCCTTCCACCAGATTCGATTTGAAAAACTTCCAATCAAATCCGGCATCAATGCCTTTGATAACAATTCCCTGAAACTCCGTATCTGTTTTGATAATGCCGGGTTTGGTGGCAAAACGTTGAACGTGCCTTACTCCTTCGATAGATGAAATCTTCTTTATCAAAGCGTTGTCGGCTTTGATGGGATTCATTTCGTACGTATTATTGTTATCGAAATTAGTAATCTGAATATGCCCGCCAAAGCCAATCGTTTTATTTCGGACTTCCTGCTTAAAACCAATTACTACTGCAATAGCGATCAACATAACCGCTAGTCCAAGCGCAATACCGATGGTGGCAATACGAACGGCAGGACGAGAAACATTCTTCTTGCCCTGCTGAAAATGGATACGTTTGGCTATGTAAAATTCGTAATTCAAGTTGGTTGATTGGTTGATTGGTTAATTGGTTGACTGGTTGATTGGTTGATTGGTTAGTTGGTTAATTGGTTCGTTGGTTTATCGAATGTTCTAAAGCATTAACCAGTCAACAAAAAAACTGATTAACTAATTAACCAATTAACCAACAACTAAATCGTTCGTCCCGGATATACTTCCAATGCTTTTCCAAGAATTACCAATGCGTGTTTCAAATCTTCCTTATCAAGCACATAAGCAATACGTACTTCGTCTTTTCCCAATCCTTCCACGGTATAAAATCCCGAAGCCGGTGCCATCATGATGGTATATCCTTCGTATTCAAAATCGGAAAGCAACCAGGCACAGAATTTATCGGCATCGTCCACAGGTATTCGTGCAACTGTGTAAAATGCTCCCATTGGTATCGGAGAATAAACACCGGGAATACGATTCAAACCGTCAATTAGAAATTTACGGCGTTCTACATATTCATTATACATTTCGAGCATATATTCTGCAGGAGTATTCATGGCAGCTTCCGAAGCAATTTGGCCCAATAACGGTGGGCTCAAACGTGCCTGGCAGAATTTAATGACGTTTTTGCGTACTTCTTTATTTTTAGTAACTATGGCACCAATGCGTACTCCTGTCATACTGTAACGTTTCGAAACTGAATCAATCAGCACTACATTTTCTTCAATTCCATCCAAATGGAAAGCCGAAATATAGGGTGCACCGGTATAGCAAAACTCGCGATATACTTCGTCGGAAAACAAATACAAATCGTATTTCTTTACCAAATCACGAATCTTGTTCATTTCGGAACGGGTGTAGAGATATCCGGTAGGATTATTCGGATTACAAATCAGGATTCCCTTGGTTTTGGAAGTAATCAGTTCTTCAAATTTGTCAACATGTGGCAATGCAAAACCTTCTTCGATGGTAGAAACAACCGGACGAACAACAGCCCCCGCTGCAATGGCAAAAGCAGTATAATTGGCATAAGCCGGTTCGGGAACAATGATTTCGTCACCCGGATCGAGACAACTCATAAAGGCAAAGTTCACAGCTTCAGAACCTCCCGTGGTTACAATAATATCGTCTTCGGTAACGTCAATATTAAAGGTATGATAATAAGCTGCCAGTTTAGTCCTGAGACTTTTAATACCGTCGCTCGGACTATATTCGAGTATGGTGCGGTCAATATTCCGTATCGCATCCAACGCCACTTGCGGCGTTTTCAAATCGGGCTGACCGATATTAAGGTGATAAACTTTGATACCGCGAGCTTTGGCTTTATCGGCCAGCGGAACCAATTTACGAATAGGCGATTCGGGCATTGCCTGTCCCCGTTGCGAAGTGTGTGGCATAATTCAGTTAGCAGTTAGCAGTTAGCAGTTAGCAGTAAAAAGTGTTTATTCACATTATACGAACTACTGAAACTTACATAATTAATATAAGCTGCAAAATTAGTGAAATTTACCCGAGAAAAAAAGGGTTTTGCTTACAAGTTGATACAGTTAGCAGTTTGAGCTAATCAAAATTTCGTCATCCGGGGATGATTGACTCAACGAGAGGATAAACAACCAATCATCCATGGATGAACGGTCCAACGAGAGGATGAATAATCAATCATCCAGGGATGATCAACCCAACGAGGGGATGAACAACTAATCATCCAAGGATGACTAACCCAACGAGGGGATGAACAGCCAATCATCCATGGATGCTAATAACGGAGGGAAACAGTTCTTTTACTTTTATGTCATTATTATGCGTCCGACAATAAACTATTTTTTGACTAATTTTCTTTTGCAACCGTTGACTGGGGTCTTGTCCACTGTCAGGGTTAAATAAAATCAGTTTCTTTTAATTTATAGATTGGCTTTCACCAAGTTCATGCAAATATACAATTTGTGCAAACTGTCAGTTAATCAAACCTATTAATAATTTATCCATTTCTGTATTGACCGGTTTACAAAATTATATTAGCTTGGTCATACTATTTATTTGACATTTATATCTAATGTCGATTATTTTCTCCAGCCAAATCCCACCCTTAAACCAAGATGCAAACTTGGTGTCCAATAATTTTTAGTTTCTAATAGTTGTTATATAAGTTATAAATATATGATATAAAATTTGTTACTTTGCAAACAATATGCAAAATTATAACGATTTAAAATCAAATGAAGCCCAATTCTTATCCGTTGTGGGCGTTAAACATCAACA
>Ga0209123_1001068_pt1 | contig 29255 bp, 26 predicted proteins | sample BarGraIncu00431A_FD_184500 | JGI IMG/M metagenome (GOLD analysis project Ga0209123, IMG submission 184500) | Arctic peat soil microbial communities from Barrow, Alaska, USA - Barrow Graham LP Incubations 004-31A (SPAdes) (version 2) | ecosystem: Environmental > Terrestrial > Soil > Wetlands >... | reverse complement strand
ACAAAACGATTGATTCCTTCGCATAAAGCCCAGTCACCCAGATCTTTCATATTGCCGGGATAACCTTGCCATTTCTCTGTACTCCAGGAAGTAAATGCTTCCGCACCGATAATTGGTTTGCCATATATATGTCCTGCAGAAGCCATTTCCGTGCAGCTCCAATCTCCTTCGTATTTACCCCAGGCCCAAAACTCACCCATTGGCTCATCCGCCTGACTCGCATAGGTTATATCATCGGCAGGTTCACCATACGCTTCAATGGATAAACGAAGCCCGTTTTGATGGGCTAATTCACGGAAAGTACCCGCGTAGTTTTCAATTAACATTTCTGAAACTGTTTGCCTTAAATCCCAAAGGAACCTTTCAGAGATTTCTGTACCCCCAACCATACGACCGGATAATACCGGTAAAAACGAAAACATATCATAACCGCGACGTTTGTGAAACTCTTCCCGCATCTGTGGAGTCCAGTTTTGCGCTCCATTTTCCCAACTATCGATGTGAACGCTGACCAATGGTTGGTCTTTACCTGTGAGCCCTTTATTCTTCTGAATAATTTTTTTCATCAGGTTATCAAAATGCAGTATGGCTGCAGCTTTGCTTAGTTTGTCGCACTCAAGACCCACACCAGTTTTGGGCGCCGGATGGTTTTCCTTACCTGTGATTGTATGACCGAAACGCATCACCAACCACTTCCCGGCAGGGGGAGTCCAATTAAGTTTTCCTTCCGGATCCATCTTGGAAGTCAGATCAATTATCTGATTACTTGTGATAACTGCGTCGGTTGGAGCTTCATTAAAATTTGCAGTCAATGGATTAAAATCCCGATTAATCAGATCGTTTGCAGAAGATTTAACGTCAAGCTGAGGAATGCGGACATCCATTTTCGGTGCAGGCATGGCAAGTACAACAATGTCTTTGTAATAATTTCGAACGGACTTTGGTTGTGGTAAAATAATAGGCAGGTTTGTTTTATCCACCACCAGCTCGCTCCAAACCACTTTTTGCGTAGACATTTCGGGCGTGATCCATGGTCCGCCACTACCGTTCCAGCCGGCATCGTTGTTCATGTTTATTTCAAGACCAAGCCGTTTGGCTTCCCTAAAAGCGTGACTGATCAAACTCATCCACTCAGGCCCGGCAAAATCAGCCTTCCCCTTTGGGGTACCACAATCTACCTCCATATAAAGTATTCCCCCAATACCAACCCTGGCCATCGCTTCAAAATCTGCAGTAATGCCTTCTTTGGTCAGATTACCGTCCAAAGGAAAGTAATAGACCCAAGGTCGAGCGGATGCAGCCGGATGTTGAAAACTCGTTTTTAACTTAGCGTAATTGTCTGTCCTGTCAGTTTTCAGCGAAGAACTTTGATCTTGTCCTGAAACCATCAAAGTGGCTAACAGGAAAAAAAAGGAAATGAAAAGTTTCCTGATTCTGGTTTTTTTAATATCCATAGCGATCATTAAAAAATGAATTAATCTTTGTTTTATGCCTATATTAATTTTTTTTTATTTCTTTACAGAATAACAAAATTATAAATGAATTGCAGGATTACACGATATATTTTGATCGAAATACATTAATTAATGACACAAGCTACCATGAACAGCCTTCTTAAAAATGAAATATTCTATCCAACCATTCACGAAGAAGATGAAAAAATGGGAATTGTAGTCACCACTTCCGGCTTTCAACTTGCATCTGCAAACCATTCTTACCCTCCGAAAGGTCATCCAAAAACTCATAATTTTCAGTATCAAACAGGAAGAATACTAAATGAATATCAAATTATATATATCACCACAGGGGAAGGCGTTTTTTCATCAAATGACACTCAGGAAATTGTTTTAAAGGAAGGAACTATATTTATTCTTTTTCCTGGAATGTGGCATTCTTACCGACCCTTGCCTGAAATAGGCTGGGAAGCCTACTGGGTTGGTTTTCGTGGAGATTTTATAAAAAATCTTACTGAAAACGGCTTTTTAAACCAGAAAAACCCATTTTATAATGTAGGCTATAATGAAGCAATTGTGAAACTTTTTCAGGAAATCAATGAAAATTTGAAACGTGAAGAACCAGGATCACAAGCATTACTGGGTGGAATTGTAATACATTTGCTTGGAGCTCTTTTTCACTTCAGAAAGAATGAAGTTTTTTCAAACAAAGCTTTTATTTCATTGATCAATAAAGCAAAAGTAATCATGCGTGAACATGTTTCATCCAACATTACGGCAGAAGAAATTGCGATGAAACTGAACATGGGTTATTCCTGGTTCAGGAGAACGTTTAAGGAATATACCGGATTTTCACCATCCCAATTTATGATTCAGTTAAGAATTCAAAAAGCAAAGGAATTACTGGCTCAAACAAATGATTCTGTGAAACAAATAGCACTGCAACTCAATTTCGAATCTACAGGCTATTTTTCTGTCTTTTTCAAACGGGAAACTGACCTAAGTCCCCTTGAATACCGCGCGTTATGCAGAATTAAATGAGTTTTTGTTTTAGCAAATTTGAACGACCTCCATATCCATTAGAAATGCGAATTTTTTAATTTTATCAGCAAGGTGTCCAATTCCAATGGCACAATGGTGGGCTGGTCCTTGTTTCGCCCAACGATCTATAAACTCCCTTGAACCAATTGGGAAACGGTACCGGCTATTGGTATTTCCGATTTGCAGCACAGGCCCGGGTACCGATTCTGCTTCTGCTACCAGTAAAAAAAGCCCATTTTTACCCTGTACTACGGAAAGCAAAGTGACCTCTCCATGCTTAACCGTCATTTGAATAGACAATCCTTTCCCCGGTTTTCCATGATAAACTGCCAGTGGAACCAATTGTACCCCACCTTCAGCAATTGCAAAATGAGCAGACCCGTCGTGACCCAGCAACACAATGTCATCCTCAAAATCCATCGCATAAAATTCAGAGAATGACCCACCTGCACCAAATGAATCCATTATTTTCATAGCCAGCGCATTTTTTACATCACATTCGCCAGCAACAGGAATGTTTTTGCCCGTCAATAAGGTATTTCCAGGTATGACTGAAGTAGAAATATTTTCGTATTCATTGCCATCGATGCCTTCGTAATAATACGCCATAGAACTCAGATTATGAGTGCTTACCAACTTATCGAGAGCCACCGATGTTTTGGCTGCCCGAAAAATTTCGTCTTCTTCACAGGCCGTTGATACATCAAAGATTTGTTTAAACTCCGTTACTTTTTGCTGCATATCCGCTTTTGTCACCTCATCTCTATACTTTTTGAGCTCACACATTTCAATAATTTCCATATGTGTTCCAAAAGCGGCTGACAGCTGTGTCAGATCCGTATAGATATCAAGCATACCTCCATAATAATGGCCCAAAATACCCAGTCGGTTCGTTTGCATAGAATGCATCACTTTTGAAGCCTCTATCCAATCACTGATTTGCGTCCAAGCCCGATCTTCGTGCAAATAACCTGTAACTATTTCATACTTGATTCCTGAACGATTAAATACATTTGCAATTTCCGGTACCGAACAAGCTTGGCAATGTGCCAGCCACTCTCCTGTCATTATTCCCCTGTCTTTTAATGCATTAAATGCTTCATAATGAATCGCCGAAACTGGTTGCAGGTTAAGTATGACCAATGGGACCTTCAATTTTTGAGCGATAGGCAACACCGTGGATGAAAGCGCATACGTCGAAATATAAAGAAATACAATCTCTACATCCTTTTTTTTCAGGAAGTCTGCAGCTTCCCTTGCCTTTTCCGGAGAATCTACCATACCTGCATCGATAACATTTACTTCAAGCCCCTCCATCTTCCGGGCAATAAAATTTTGATAGCCGATCAATCTTTCCTTTAAACCATCAAATTGTGCCCAGTAAGCTTCGAGCCCAATTCCAAATAATCCTATATTCATTTCAGTTCCTTTTAATTATTAATACTTTTCTGCAGGATAAAGTTATAAATGATTTGCAAGTTTATACTGCTCAGTTTTGATCGAAATGCTTTAATATATGACACAAAAAAACTTCAACCGAATAGTTTAAAAAAAAACTTTACCTTCACGACCTGATTTAAAACGATACCACCCATGAACGACGAAGAACTGAAAACCGGATTACCTGAAAATGCTTTCCGCGAATTGAACCCGGGAGAAGAATACAAACCCCTCATGTCCCCGGATAAAAAATATCCCGAAGCAACGCCCTGGTCAATTACCTGGGGATTGCTGATGGCAGTCCTTTTTTCAGCTGCAGCAGCCTATTTAGGCCTTAAAGTGGGGCAGGTCTTTGAAGCCGCCATTCCAATAGCCATCATTGCCGTTGGATTGTCCAGCGCTACCAAGCGTAAAAATGCCCTGGGCCAAAATGTAATCATTCAGTCCATCGGCGCCAGCTCAGGCGTTATCGTGGCAGGTGCCATTTTTACCCTGCCTGCCTTATATATTTTACAAGCGAAATATCCCGACATGACGGTAAATTTCATGCAGGTATTCTTGAGTTCTTTGCTGGGCGGTATTTTGGGCATCCTGTTTTTAATTCCATTTCGTAAATATTTTGTCAAGGAAATGCATGGAAAATATCCTTTCCCCGAAGCGACAGCCACCACGCAGGTGCTTGTTTCAGGTGAAAAGGGTGGGGGCCAGGCCAAACCGCTTTTGATAGCCGGACTGGTCGGTGGTGTTTTTGATTTTGTCGTGGCTTCCTTCGGAGCCTGGAGTGAATCGTTCACTTCCCGTGTGCTTCCTTACGGTGCTGAATTTGCAGATAAGTTCAAAGCCGTTTTCAAAATAAATACCAGTTCAGCCATTCTTGGTTTGGGTTATATTGTCGGCCTCAAATATGCAACCATCATTTGCGCCGGTTCGGCCTTGGTTTGGTGGATAGTCGTTCCCCTCTTCGGACAATTGAGCGATGCGACGTTGCAGTGGTTGAATCCTGCTATCGTTCATTCGGTGAGCGGCATGTCACCTGAAGCGATATTCAGCAGCTTTGCCCGTCACATCGGTATCGGTGGTATTGCCATGGCAGGTGTTATTGGAATCATCCGTTCCTGGAGCATCATCAAAGCGGCTGTAGGCATTGCCTCCAAAGAATTAAAAGGCGATAAAACAGTGGTAAAAAAAATAGACCCTCGCACACAACGCGATATCCCGATGAAAATCATCGCCATTGGAATCATTGTCGCTCTTCTGACCGTTTTCGCTTTCTTCTTTTTTGGTGTGATGCACTTCAATTTGTTGTATGCAGTTGTGGGTATCCTGGTTGTCGGCATCATTGCCTTCCTGTTTACCACCGTTGCTGCAAATGCCATTGCTATTGTAGGTACTAATCCAGTTTCGGGTATGACGTTGATGACGCTGATTCTGGCATCTGTCATTATGGTTGCTGTCGGTCTGAAAGGTTCCAGCGGCATCATTTCAGCCTTGATTATGGGTGGAGTCGTTTGTACCGCTCTTTCCATGGCTGGTGGTTTTATCACCGACCTGAAAATCGGTTACTGGTTGGGCTCAACGCCGGCTACTCAGGAAAAATGGAAATTTTTGGGAACATTGGTTTCTGCTGCAACCGTTGGTGGGGTTTTAATGATCTTAAACAAGACCTACGGCTTTGTGGGCGATGGTGCTCTGGTAGCCCCTCAGGCTAATGCCATGGCTGCTGTAATTGATCCGTTGATGTCAGGCACTTCTGCGCCATGGATTTTATACGGAATTGGCGCGCTGCTTTCGATTGTGCTGACTTTTTGTGGTGTTCCAGCTTTAGCTTTCGCTTTGGGTATGTTTATTCCGTTGGATCTGAACTTGCCGCTGATGGTGGGTGGGGCTATTCAATGGTATGTTTCTACGAGGACGAAAGATGTTACTCTTAATGAAGAACGGAAGGATTTAGGAACGTTGATAGCATCGGGCTTCATTGCCGGTGGTGCCTTGATGGGTGTGGTCAGTGCGGGAATTCGTTTCTTCGGGGTGAATTGGGTACAGGAAGAATGGATGGCTTCTGCCGGCGCTGAATGGGTGTCGTTGGGGGCTTATTGTATGTTGATTGGATTTTTTGTTTGGATGGTGGTGAAGGGGAAGACGAAGAAGCTATAGATTCTTTAATTAAGATAAAAAACTGCTTCAATTTTATAAATTTAATGTATTAATATCGTATGAGTCTTTCAGGTTGGCGTGCCGCAACTAAATAATAAATTTATAAAAATGAAAAAACGAGGCTGGCTTATTTTGTGTATATGTTTGATCTTAGGGTTTATTTATTATTTCAATAATAAACCATCCAATAAATTATTGGTTAAAGAATATACATTAAACTTTAATAGTGGATGTATATATGTAAAGACAAGTGTTTCTGAAATATATGATAGGACTGAGATTATAGCTTTTTCATCAAAACCTGTTACCAATGATATGTATGCTGTGTATAATGGAAAAACGGATCGGTATGATTTTTGTGATCATAAAAAAATTCTTAGATATAACGTAGGTTGTCTTTTTTATAAGATCAGTAATGATACGTTGTATATTTATTCAGTATTAGAGGGTTTTGGGAATCTTCCAACATATTCTAAGAGAATCAAAATTGTTCCAATTAACTGCGAAAGATATGAATGGCACCAATATCAAGAAAACCCTAAGAAATATGGACTCACAAAAATCAGTGTAGATAAATAAAATTTTACCGTTATTGGTATATTCAATAGTTTGTTTAAAATAGGGTTTTTTCTCTGATATTCAGAAATATAATGATTAGTTTATTTGTATAAAACCGCAGGAATTATGATGCGACAATTGGAAGATTAAATTCGCCTGATCCGTTGGCGGAAAAGAAACCTTGGATGTCGCCGTATGTTTATTGTTCCAACAATCCAATATGTAGGGTGGACCCAGATGGAATGGATGATTATGGATTGGATCCAAATACCAAAAGACTTTCCCTGATAAATCGGACAAAAGATAAAACTGATTTTGTTCAATCAGGTTCATATGATAAGGATGGTAAATTTATGGCCAATGATAAAAGCAATTCAAGTATAATGATATCTAAGGGTGTTTTAAATGCAAAAGACAGTCAACAGGATCTTTCTAAAGACGGTTTTGTTACAACAGGAGGAAATCAAAAGGATGGGGTTGATTTAATGTGTTTTATTTCAAATCAAACTGGAGTAGAAGTAGCAGCGAAAGGCTTCTCAACGAAAGAGGGACAAGAGGAACTTCTTGTGGGACATTGGGACGGAAATACAGTAGATCAATCTGTTTCTCCAGGATTCAATCAAGAAGGAACTGTGATGTTTGATGTCCACACTCATTTTATTGGAAAAGATAATAATCCTGGATTAGGATTTGGTGTAGCTAGTAAAGGAGATTTTTCAACGAAAACCAATTACCCCGCATATTACATCATATCACAGCGTAATGGGCTTACACAATATTTTCCAGCTCCAGGAAGAGGTAAAACGTTTGAAGAACGTCAAAAATATACCGTATATCCTAGTATAAGTACAATTCCAAGTTCATTAAAGGACTATTTAAATCCCTAATTGATTGATTAAGAATTAATAATTATGAAAACTTTCAAATATTACATTTTCTTTTTCTTTTTAATCGCTTTGGGTAAATTCCCCGCCCCTTGGGGCGAATGTAACTATCTATTTTTTTTAGATACCCCGCTGCTTGCGGCGGGGAGTATTCATTTTTCCTAACTCAGGAAAGTATGGGAAAAAATTTAATCAAAGATACTTTTGAATTTAAGGTTAATAATTGTAGTATGATAGCAAAAGAGAAATCAATTCTGAAAAATGTTGCTAAAGTATTGATAAAACAGAATAAAGACTATATTCAAAAAGTTTTTTTTGGTAAAAGGGAGCAAGGTAAAGTGTGTAAAAGGCCTTTAATCCTAGAAATTTCAGAAGCAGAGGAATTTAATGATTTTAAGTGTTATGAAATATACTTTACTGATACAGAAATATCAGAAAAGTATTTGCCAACTTATTTGATTAAAAAGAAAAATTTGTATATATCTATGTATTTTAATAATCAGGATCCTTTACCACGTGAAAAAATACCGAATGTTTTATTTAAAGAATGTGGGGATAGTTTTAGAAATGAAAATTGCTGGGTAGCTCTAATTTGTAAAAATTCATATAAGTTCGTTGTTGTAGATATTGGGATGGTTCCTTATAAGGCAACAAAACAATTTCAAGAGTTTTCATGCGAAAATAAAGCGCAGTCTAATATTAAAATAGAGAATGCCATAATAGATTATGATTTGCTTAAAAAGATGATGGATGGTGGTATACGTGCCCAATAAAATAATGCATTCAATTTGGCGATTATGAGGTTTATGAATTTATTACTATGACTCCAACGGAAATTTAAACAGTAATTTTGACAAGAACATAACCAGCACTCATTATAATTTTTTAAATTTGCCGGATACGTTACAAATGCGTAGTGGACATATGGTAACTTACGGTTATGATGATGCTACAGGAGCCAAGACGTTTGTCACACGGAAGACAGCAACAGGTTCAACTGCTTCGATGCCGATAGGTTCCACCTTGTTGAACAATACCCTCGGCTATACAATAGCAAGCACCGATGTTACAATGTACATTGACAATGTCGTACACGAAACGTCGACCTATTATTTGGACAAGGTCATGATTTCAGACGGTATGTTGAAGCGGACAAATGCAATAACCGAAACGACGCCTGTCTTGAAGTATCATTACTTCCTGAAAGATCATCTGGGGAATGTTCGTGTGGTTTTCGATGAAGATGGAATAATCAAGCAGGTGAACAACTACTATCCTTTCGGCATGGAATGGGGTGAATCGGCCGAAGATCAGACGTCAATGACATATCAGGACAACCTTTTCGGCGGAAAAGAGTTTAACAGGAAGTTTGAGCTGAATATGTATGATTTTGGTGCAAGAAATTATGATGGGACGATTGGGAGATGGACGACTATGGATCAGATGGCGGAAAGACACTTTGATATCTCTCCATATGCCTATTGTTTAAATAATCCGTTAATATATTCAGACAAAGATGGTTTTACTGAAATAGAGAGGATAGGTGCCCTCAGTTTTGCTAGATTAATGATTGGTAAATCTTATCATGAAATGGATTGTTCTGCACTTGTAGCAGGTGGTATGATGTATGTTGGATTCTCTGATCCAAGAAATGGAAAAGGTATGGGACCATGGTTAAATGGGGTAGCTCGGATTGTAAATAAATCTCGCCCGATTGACATAAATGATATTCGAGCTGGGGATATAATAACAATAATAACAGACATCGAACATCAAAATGGACCGGGGGGGATTTATGATCATATTGGATTTGTTTCTGAACCGATATATAAAAAAGGTATTCTTGTTGGACTTACTATGATAGATTCTGGTTCAAGTGGTCCGAATTTTCGAGATTATTATTTTAAAGATAAACATAGTAAGTTCAAAATTGCAGGAGCATTTCAATGGGACACAGTTGATGATGAAGAATCACCACTATTTGGAAAAGAACTTTCACAAGTAACAGTTGAAGCACAAGGAAAGGAAAAAACAGTACCAACAATACCAATTGAGACTCAAGTTAATAAATATGGGAATTCAGGAATTTTTAATAAAGAAGGTAGAACAGCAGATCAATTTTATAGCGATGAATTTCTAAAATCATATTATAAATAAACAAAATGAAAAATAAAGTAAAATACAGTATTGCTCCACTTCTAGTGTTGGTTTTTTGCACAATAAATTGTCACATTTTGATTGGTCAAAATAGTTCATCTATTTCTGCAAAAAATCTAGATTCAACCCATTATAAAGTAATAAAAAGTAAACAAACTTTTACTTTTCCAATTGGTGAAAAAATAGAAGATTTTGGCTTTAAGCATTTTGAAGACGTTGGTGATATTTCATCTGTAACTAGCATCAGATTAATTGGTCATTCTATTTATTTAGCCGACCAATATCATTTAAATGTCAAAAAAATAGATCTGAACACCGGAGAACTCAGTGTCAGCAAGAGCTTAAATAGAAAAAGTACCTATTTAACGACTATCGGATATCTTAACAATCAATTGTATATACTTACTAATTTCAATACTATTTATGTATTGGATTTAGACTTAAATTATTTGAGAACGATATTTTTAAAGGATTACCTTGGACCAGTTTTTGTTGGCTCTGAAACTCCAGATACCTTAACTATCTTGAATATGGTCAATTCATATAATAATAAAGCGGGTGATTATTGCCCGATTAAAATGAAAATTGACAAATATGATCATTGTACACTAGACTCAACAGAATTTAATGATGAGGATTTTAATTCAATAACTGAGAAATCTTCTGGAATCATTGCTCCTGAAATTACAATTAATAAAAAAATGTATCTTCAAATAAATAAATTTTTATATGAGATACCTGAAAGTGTCAGTGATGTTAATGATTATAACTGTTCTAATGTTGATTATTCAAATAACCAAATAGTTTTTTTCACGATAAATAAATCAAAAATCGTAATAAATGTACTTAACTATTAGTTTGTTTCAATTTTTTACCCACATATACATCTCATGTGTAAATTATTGAATTTTGTATACACGTCCCAGTCATCATGTTAATAAAATCGTATTTTATTAACATGATGACTGGGGTATATTACATTTTTTCATACCTCACCCCAAATATCCTCAAATCAATATTACAGTGTGAGTCCTTATGCTTATTGTCTAGGGAATCCGATGAAATATGTTGACAATAATGGAATGTGGCCAACCATAAAAGCTGTTGATAATGGTTGGGTGGGACGTGGATTTTCGCCAACTCCTGTTTGGAACTCAGGTCAAAGAATAAATAGACCACATTATGGACAAGATTTACCTGCAGCAGAAGGGAATGATGTACGTGCTTTAGCTGAAGGAAAAATACTAAAGATTGGTTGGGACGAAAATGGATGGGGAAATTATATTATAATGAAGCATGAGGGTGGTTATACATCCTTATATGCTCATCTCAGCAAGATTCTTGTCAAATACGGAGATGATGTATCAAATGGTGGAATTATTGCATTATCAGGAAAAACAGGTCGAGTCTTAGGTCCACATCTTCATTTAGAAATCAAATTAAACGGAAAATTTAAAAATCCATTGTCTATAGATGACCTACAAAAATTATTAAATGGCGAAGAATTTGATAATGAGAATAACCCATATGAATTGGATGAAGTAGTAGTTTCAGCAAAAAATCCAAATCCAGAGAAAACATTGCAACAATGGTTGAAAGATCTTGAATGGTCGTCAGTTCGACCAAATCAAAATGGCAATACTGGGAGATACAATATGCCTAATAGAAATTCCGATCAGTTTTATTCCGATGATTTCTTAAAATGGTATTATAATGGAGATGTAAGAAATGATTCAAGTAAAAAATAGTTTAAATAAAATGCTCATGAATACAAAGAAAACAACCATTATTGTTTTGGTAATTTTACTCTTTAGCTCGTGCCTCAAAAAAAGTGCAACAGAAAACAATCTATCTCAGATTAAAGAAAAAAAAATTGAAAAATTTGAAGATTTTGTAATAAAATTTTATTCAGATAGCATTTTCCAAGTGAATCGAATTGTTTTTCCTTTGGAAAGTGAAACAGACTCTGTAATGAATAAAAAAGCATTTGAAGAAAAGGATCCTAAAGCTGAAATTGATACATCTAATTATATTCCTCGCAACAAGAACAATTGGACAATGTTAATAACCGATAGATCATTTAGAAAAGATAGTGTTATAATTGTAGATGGAATAAAATACATAAGAAGGTTTCGCAAAACAGAAAAATACGTAGAAGAGAGTATATTATATGCAGAACCGGAGTATATCTTTATGATAGTAAAATTTAGACTTATTAATGATAAGTGGTACTTGGTTGATTATCAAAATGAATTAGATAATGAGCGATCATGAGGGTAATATCCTCGTTGCGCGTAGTGTGTTCGGCCCTGTTCTACAATGGAAAGCAGTTATTCAGGCAATGTGACAAACGAAAGCTATACAGGTAGTGGTCCTGTGGTTGGTTATACCAGCGGCAATCTTATTCCAAGTACAGTTTTAACCGTGAATTACTACGATAACTATAGCTTTTTGACTTATTCAAACAATACCCGGGCACTATGCTTTCATCCGATACATTAAGCGGTTATAAGATAAAAAAATATGAAAATGGAAGTAAAATGGGCCTCATTAATAATGATGTTAATTGTCATTACGACAGCTTGTTCACCAAAAAAAAATGATATATCAAAGGAAGGAAACGTGCAAAAATCATTTTCTCGGGAATATAAAGTAGAAAACTTTGATATATTTTGCGAGTCGTTTTATTCTGATAGTTTATTCCAAATGAATAGAATAATTTTCCCAGAATCAAGCTCTACTGTTGATTCCTCTTCAAATTATTTCGATGAATCTGTTTTCCCTGAATTTTGTAAAGAGAACTGGATCATATTGAAAAACAATATTTTTCGAGATAAAGACAGCATTATTAATGTAGATGGAAGAGTTTATAAAAAAAGAATAACCAAAACAAAAAAATCTGTTATTGAATCAATTTATATTGAAAATTCGGGATGCTTTACAACATTAAAGTTCAATTTAATAAAAAATAAATGGTATTTGACAGATTATATCGTAAGCAATGATTAGTGTTAATGAATCCGTTTGCGGCAAAAAGTTATTCAATTTCTCCAAGTTTTATTGCGATACCCTGTCTTAAAGTATCATTACTTTCTGAAGGATCACCTTGGAAATGTCCGGGTAGTCTTTGATCAGGATGGCATTGTTAATCAAGTGAACAACTATTACCCCTTCGGCATGGAATCCGGTTAGTCGTCAGAAGATCAAGCAGAACTTAAATATCAGGACAACCTTTTCGGCGGAAAAGAGTTTAACAGGAAGTTTGAATTGAATATGTATGACTTTGGAGCAAGAAACTATGATGGGACGATTGGGAGATGGATGACGATGGACCCATAGGCAGAAAAATATTACGGCATTTCGCCGTATGTTTATTGTGCAAATAATCCAGTAAATCTTATTGATCCAGATGGAAGAAAAATTACTAATTCCAATGGATATGTACTCTCAAATAGAACGTTAATGGAACAATTAGCTAAATTCGATATGATGATTTCAAGATTATCGGGATTAGATAGAAATTCTTATTCATTTAATATAACTGGAGGTGATAGATATAGAAAAAATGGTCAAATTTATTCTGCAACTAATAATACTATTGTTGGAAAATCTGCTAGATTTTCACCACATTTAAGAGAATAAGGTGCTTTTGGAGTTGATTTAGCTTTTTCAAAAAAAATCACTTATGAAACAATACAAGCTGCAGCTAAATCTGTAGGGATGAGATTGGATCCAGATGGTGCATATTCTGATGGTCATTTTCATCTTGATATTAAAAATTATATAGGACATTTTATTTATGAGGGAATAAACTATATTCCAACAGATGAAGACTTTATGGTTAATAGTAACTCTTTTATAGGAGACAAAGAACATCCAATAGAACTTCCTAATGCTGAAGTAACTGCAAAAAATCCTAATCCAGAGAAAACATTGAAAGAATACATTGAAGATATGAAATGGTCAACAATAAGCCCGAATTCATATGGAAATACCGGAAGATACAACCAACAAGGAAGAACAACTGATCAGTTTTATGGAGATGACTTTCTTAAATGGTACTATAATTTAACGAAATAGAAACTAAATAATACTTTAAACAATGAAAAACATATATTTAATTCTAATTATTTCATGTGTAATGATAAGTTGTAAGAGTAAAAATGCTTTTGATAAAAGACAAAGCATCATTGATTCCACAAGCATTTTAAAGACAAGCTCAAAAGACACAATTTATCTTAAAAATGACTCAAATATTGTGCCAGAAAGCATTTATTTAAATTTAGATAGTATAAAAATAGGTAAGCCTTTTACGGATAAAGCCAATGTATATGGTTATTATCGTTTACTTTTTTCATCAAGTGAAGAAACGCGCAGTTTCTATATTGAAAAAATCAATATAGTAGGTGATGGCATAGTTAAACTTGAGAAAAGATTTAAAATACCACCTCAGGTATTAGGATTAGATTCTGATTTTCCATCTATTGATTTAATAAAATGGCAAGCACCTGATATAATTGAAATTAGTGTTAATGGTCAAACAATGCAATTGGATATTAGCAAAATGAAAGCTCAAAATTTAAGTAATTAGTATGCGGATCCACTTGGTTGAGTGTGGTACTATTTAAGATTAGGTGTTGTGGAAATATATGCTTGATTATTAACGGGAGTTCTCATGAATAATGTTCAGATTATAATAAATGGGAGAGGATCCCTTAATCATCAAACTGTTGGGATTGCTCATGAATTTGGCCATGCTATTTTTTATTTAAGAAAATTACCATGCGGACATGGACAACCAGGTGTAAATCCTTTTATTTAAGATAGATCGGAAAAAATGAAAAAAAAATTAGGTTATGATTTTTAAATATTCAATACTGCTTGTCATGGCGTTGTTACAAAGTTTCTCTTTATATAGTCAAAAAAAGACATACAAGCTAAAGAGTGAAATTTTTTGCGATGTTGATAGTTTACCTGTTTTTCGATTTGATACACTTGATAATAAGGAAGTAATTAAATATTACTTGATAACAGAAGAATTAGTATCCGAGAATATCCAATTTGCAGGTGGATATGGCGCTCTTACTAATTTCTGTGATAGCCTTTATTATAATAGAAAAGATTATAATTATGACGAACTTAATGCAAGGGCTTTGTTTACAATTTTATTTGATCAGGATCTTAAAATTAAGGAGATTAAAATTTTAAAAAGGATGGCTTATAATAATTTGAAGTATAATTATGATGGCTTGATAAAAAAAATTTTATTGTCTACGGAAGGGCAGTGGATTAAAAATGACAATAAGTCTAAATGGTATTTTTACTTTGGCTATTTTGATTTGAGATAATAATAGTCTAACCAAGTGCATATATCTCATGTAGCGAGAATAGCGCACGAAGGGAATGGTGATAGCATTTGGGTCACGCTTGATGCAATTTAGCAATATATTATGCTTTAAAGGATAAATCAAATGTAACCTTTAATGTTGAAAATGGATATGTAAAACCAGAATCATTTGAAAAACAAGCTGAACAATTAGATGATACGGTATTAAAAGATTTGTAGGCCTGTCCAAACGTTTGTGTAAATGAAAAAATCGGGTCATGAGACTTAGTTGAATTATTGTATATATTTGCACAAAACACACGATTATGCAGAGGTTACAAGAGTTACTCAACAAAAAAATCCTGTCCCAGTTCAAGACGAAAGAAGATGTATAAGCAACTTCCTGAAAGAGCTTCACTCTCGAGTTCTGGAACAGATGCTTGAAGGTGAAATGGACTACCAATTGGGATGACCTAACCTCGTTCTTTGACTTTCCAGTAGAGATCAGGAAGATCATTTACACCACAAATCTGATTGAAAATTTGAATGGAAACATAGAAAATATACGAAAACAAAAAACCATTTCCCCTCAGATGATGCGGTCAGAAAAGCCGTCTATCTGTCTATCATGGAAATTGAGAAAAAGTGGACCCAACCAATTTGGAACTGGGCCTTGGTTCTTAACCAGTTTATCAATATTTTGGGTGATAGACTCATTCTCGAATAGTTTGAAGACCGACTTTTTTATTCACACAAAATTCGGGATAGTCCTGTGTAAGTTTTTCATTTTTTTTACCCATGTATAAATTCTCATATGTAAATTTTTGAATTTTGTATACACGTTCCAATGTCTCTACAGTGTAGATTCAATTTGTAAATCTGGAAATGTCTCCGCAGTGCGTAGACAATGTCTGAGATGTTTCTCGCTCCATTTGATCCTATTTGATACGACCTAAAGTTTCAACTATCTCCTTTTTTATCTAAAATCCCTTTTTTCGCATTCAAAGGCGAAACAACCTTCTCCCCAGTTTTAGCTTCGAGCTCCAAACGAGCATTCCGGGCAATTTCTCCACCCTGTTTGGCCACCTGTTCAGTTCGTTCATCGAATCGGGATTCGTGGTTTCTGAGATTCGTTTGGTGGAAAGTTCAGCCAGCATGTTTAAGACCAACTCTGTATTGGTCATATTATCTCGGAGATTTTCTTTTTTTAATCCTTTGAATTGTTTATATTCCTTAGCCGTTTTATCTGCCCATGTTTTGTAAATAAAATCAGTGAGTGTTGCAAACTGAAAACCTTCTTCCAATCCTCTCGATTTCCATTCGTCGGTCAAATCTTTCCGGATTTCTAAACTCTTGATTCGTTGATTAATCCAGTTGTCGGAATAGCCCAGGCGTTTGTAGTCCATTATGGCTTGATCTATGGATAATTCAGGATCTTGAATTTGATCTAGGCGTTCTTTGGCTACTTGAGCAATCCACAGTTTAAATGGTTCAGCCTTTGGCGACGGGATGGATTGAATCAATCGGAAAAGTTGGTCGGTAGTTGCTACATCCGATTTATAATTTTTACCATCAGCAGCAAGCAATTTCAGTTGTCCGATTTTTTCGGACAACTCACTTCCTTCTTTTTGGAGCTTTTTCTTTAAGTCGTTCCAGTACTTGCGTGGACGGTCTGTGTCTGTGAGCGCTTCAACAACATCAATGACCGAAAAATACCATTCCTCCGTTTCATCGTTCCATACGGTGCGAACTTTACTTTCTTCAAATATCTTTATTCCGTTTTTCATGGGGTTGTTTTTTGTTGTTTTGGAACGATTTAGATTGATAGAAGCCTTTGATTGGGCGATATTAAGAATGAATTAAATGCAAAGATATGTATAAATAATAATATATTTACATAATATTGGTATTTATTGTCCATTCAATCATTGATCATCGTTTGCAAATAGTGCTAATCTTTTTCGAGGATGATATTTACAACGACCCCCTAATATTCAACTTCCACGGATTCTCAATCGTTTCAATCTTCTTCTTATTAATCAGACCCGCCATCGTCTTCCCCATCAAATTAAAATCCGTTGATAGCGTCGTAATACCCCCAGCCAAAATCTCTTTCAGCAACGTATCGTTGTATGAAATAATTCCGAAATCCTTACCAGGTACCAAACCTTGTTTTTCAGATTGTTTGAGTAAATAAACCAAATCCCTGTCGTTTACGACCATAAAAACCTCGCCTTTCTGAATGGGTCTGTTTTTAGTCGTTTCGATGTAGTCGTGATTAAATGAATATTCCTTACAAAAGTTGACTAATCCGTTATACCTTTCCACAGGCTCCTTCTCCTCCTTTTGAACCATATAAATATGATTGTATTTTTTCAGATAGTCCAGACCATACACCAAAGCTTCATAGGTATTCTTTTCGAAATCCTGAGAAACCGATGAATATTTTCCACGGAGTTCTGCGTGAAAATGATCCAGTAAATAAACTTTGCCCGACAGTTTTTTCAAAAGAGGTTCTACACCTTCAAATTTACCCGACATGATGATGTAAGTGGTGTACTTATAATTTGCCTCATTGATGAGCGTTTCAAAAACTTCGCGGTTGTAGTTGTGAAAATAGAGGTCTACCGTGGCAGTATCGCCAATAGATTCCATGAAAGAGTTGTAGAGGTCTTCCTTAAAAATATTTATTTCGTTGAAAAGAAGGAAGATTTTATGTTTGAACTCCGTGTTGGTGCTCGAGACAAAATAGCCGACACCCGGATTTGAATCAATGATTCCCCTGGATTTCAGTTCGCTCAGACCTGCAAAAACGGTATCACGCGAAAGGTTGAATTTCTCTCTGAATTCATTGATGGAAGGAATCCAATCGCCTTTTTTCAATGTTCCGTCATGAATACCATCAATGACAAAGCTTACTATCTGTTTATATTTAGATTGGTTCCCTTTCATTTCTACTTTTTTATTCGGCAAAAATAGCATTTTTTTAACTGTTGGGACTGGTCTGAAAAAAAAATATGCGACTTGATGAAAAAAACAGACCAGTTCGTACCAGTTTGCAAATTTAATTCTATATTTACAGCCAGAAAAACGATGATTTATTTTTACAGACCTTAAAATTATTACCGCTATGAAATTTTCGACGTTGAATTTCCGAAATGTATCGGGATGCCTGTGTGGTGTTCTACTTTCAATGAGTCAAATGGCAACTGCTCTGGATGCCAGATTGTCTGTAGATGCTTCACAAGTTTTAAAAAGAATTGCCCCACTCATGTACGGGTCTTGTATTGAAGATGTTAACCATGAAATTTATGGGGGGCTTTACGACCAGAAAATCTTTGGAGAAAGTTTTGAAGAGCCGGCTTCCAGCATTGATTTTGTGGGTTTTACAAAATATGAGGGTGACTGGAAACTGATCTCTCCGGCTATTTCTGTCGATTCATGGCCTGGCGCAAAAATTGTGAACACGACACCAAGTTTTACCGATGGCAGTGCTGAGGTTAATATCAAGTTTACAGGTACTTCGGGAGAAAACGCCGGAATTATAGTTCATGTTTCGGAGTCAGACGCCGGGGCAGATAATTTCAATGGTTATGAAATTTCATTATTTAGAACAGGCAATACGCTTCGTCTGGGAAAGCATCAGCATAATTACACTTTACTGAAAGATGTAGATGTCACTTTCTCGCCCGAAGAATGGACCAACCTCCGGGTAGAAATGATTGGTGCCCGCATCCTTATTTATATCAACAATGCTGTAATTCCTGCGCTCGATTACACCGATACCAGCAATCCTGTTTTAAGTGGTACGGTGGGTTTAAGAACCTGGAATTCGGATGTGACCTTTAAAGATCTGATCCTAAAAACGACGACGGAAACTTTAGCCCGACCTTTTCAGCTTTTAAACGCATCATACGTGAGCAAACAATGGGATATTGTTAAAAATGTTGCAGATAGTGTGATGTTTTCCATGGATGATATCAATCCATTTAATGGCCTAAATGCTCAGTTGGTCAATTATATACAAGGTACAGGCAAAGCTGGTGTTGCCAACAAAGGATTGAATCGTTGGGGTATAGCGGTGAAAGAAGGTCAGGAATTTCAAGGCCGGTTGTATTTGAGAGCAGAAGATTTTACCGGTGCAGTCACGGTTGAGTTGCAAAGTGAAGATGGTACCAAAACGTATGCATCACAAACCCTCAGTTCGTTCACTGAAAGTTGGGCAAAATATCCATTTACGTTAACTTCTTCAGCCACAGATCCAAAAGCCAAGTTTGTCGTTTTGATGGATAGCCCCGGAAAACTATGGATGGATCAGGTTGTACTGATGCAAACCGGCGATCAATTGTTTAAAGGTCTTCCCTGTCGGGCTGATATTGGAAATTCGATGGTAGCTGAGGGGTTGAACTTTCTCCGGTATGGTGGAACCATGGTTAACGCACCTGAATATCGATTCAAAAAAATGATTGGTGATCCCGATTTACGGCCGCCTTATCAAGGACATTGGAACAACTATTCCACCAATGGTTTTGGCATTGAAGATTTTCTGAAATTTAGCGAAGCTGCCGGTTTTACAGCTGCATTCGCCATCAATATTGAGGAAACAGCGGCCGATGCAGCAGATATGGTAGAATATCTGAACGGAGACATTTCGACTGTCTGGGGTGCCAAACGTGCAGCCAACGGTCATCCGGAATCCTATGGTATAAAATACATAGAAATTGGCAATGAAGAAGTGATTGAAGGCGATGATTACACGACCTATGTGCATTATCTGGATCGCTTTGAGGAACTTTACACAGCCATGCATGAAAAAGATCCTTCCATTCAATTTATTAATTCAGCATGGTGGCGTCCTGGTTCGACCAATATGAAAATGATTTTTGACAGACTCAATGGTAAAGCTGCATACTGGGATTACCACCTCTGGGCAGATGATGCCTTTGCAGGAACCAATGCTGACAAGGATTTGACGGATATGCAGAATTATTTTTTGACTTGGGATCCAAATACAGCCATGAAATGCACTATTTTTGAGGAAAATGGAAATTTACACAACATGCAACGCGCATTGGGTCATGCCACGACGCTGAATGCCGTTCGCAGGCACAGTGACTTCTTGTTGACCTCTTGTGCGGCAAATGCATTGCAACCCTACCTTCAAAACGACAATGGCTGGGATCAGGGACAGATCTTTTTCACCCCTACACAAGTTTGGGGAATGCCACCTTTTTACGCACAACAAATGGCATCAGCCAACCACCTTCCATTGCTGGTTTCAACGAGTCTGGTGACAGGTCTGGATATTACAGCCACCAAGAGTGAAATGGGTGATACCTTAATCCTTCATGTGGTCAATACCACATCGATAGCCAAAAAAACAATCATTTCCATCAAAGGTTTCAGCGGAGCGTCCAGTACGGTAAATACGTATACTTTATCAGGCGCTCTTGCTTCTGAAAACACCCCGGCCTTGCCTGAAAAATTTAAAACAGTTTCCTCTTCGTTGCAAGCTGCCAGGGTTGATTCCTTTAATTATTCTTTTCCGGCATATTCCTACACAATTTTACGTTTTGTGCATTTAGTGGACAAAATTCAAAAAGTATCGGCTGAAAAGATGATGAAAATCTATCCCAATCCTGCCAATGATTGCATCGTTGTAGAAAATGGTGAGGGTGAAATTGAGATTTTAGACAATAATGGGAAAGTTGTAATGACCAGGGATATTGCACTAAATGAAGAAGTTGATATTTCTGGTTTGAATGCCGGTTTGTATTATGTCAGGTCGAAAGGATTGATGGCGGGGAAGGCGGTAAAGTTGATCAAGAATTAGGGAAAGTATAAGTAATAAAGCCCCGGTTTCACATTTCATTTTTTGAATGTGAAATCGGGGCTTTAGTATTTTACTTTTACATAACGATTAGCCCGAGTGACCAGCAGGTTGCTTTTTTTACCCTTGGGGCTATGTTTTTGCGAACAAAGTGACGGAAAGATGCTTGGGCAAGTTTCATATTGTGGCTACTTATTAAGAAGAATTTTTTTGAACTTGTTTATTCCAACTTTAAATTTCTCAGGATTTGTTTCCTTTAGTGTTAGAATATTTTTCAATTTCCATTTAATAGCCGGAAAATCGTGTAAATCACCTGCACAGCATTTATTCCAATCAGGAATACCATTTTCAAAAGACAAAAGAAATTCCCTATCTGTTTCATTGAGATTGTTTAGAACAATTTCTTTCAATTCATTTCTGGCAACTTCAAAATCTGCATATTCAAATGCTATATCTGTCATTCCCTTAAACTGATTATTTAGAGCTTCCTGCTGATCAATTGGATTCGGTTGCAAGGATTCAATAAGAGGTTTATCACTTCCTAACAGATAGAAAATAAATCCATTTTTTATTTCATCAAAAGAATCGACATCCATGTATTTATAATCGAAAAGGTCGCGAGGGTGCTGGCGACCTAATGCCGCTGCTATTTTACCCCCGTATAGTAATGAAAATGGGACGATTCTTGCTCTACAACTCATATTAAACTCAGACTGAGCTTTTTCGCAAAGTTCCAGATCTTCAACTTCTCCAATTATACCCCTTTTGATACCATTAACCTCTATCTTGACCATTGCACCACCCTTGGAGCACAACAATTTCAGAATTACCGGTTTATGAGTGACACGAATACCTGGAACAGCCTTTTCAATTTGATGTTTGATAGCTATCAAATATTTATTGATTTCCTGAATGCTTTCTTCCCTGTTTTTTACAGGAAGATATGTAAGATCGATATCAACAGAACCGAGGCATATTTCTGACAAATAGATTAATAGCGGTACCGCCATGAACTGCAAAATCTTTGATTTTGTAAATCAATGACATAATACGAATTAGTAGAGCAACCTGATTTTTATAACCTTCATTCATAATCGTTCAATTCCTTAGGTATAGTTATCCTATAATCAGGTAGATACACGCCATGTTCTACCAGTTTTTGTTTGCCTGATCCAAGGTTTAACCTATCTTTATCTAATCTGTCAAACCAATCATGCCCGGCTTTCTGAGCCATGTATAGAAATAGCCGCTTTATTTTTATATTGTTGGTGTTTTCAAGTAGTTGCTGCACAACTTCACTTCTTAATGTAGTTAATTGCTCCATAATATAAAACAGATCCATATAGTTGTATTGGTTTGGGGCGAGCAACAAGCATTCAAGAAAAGCTTGTTCTGGAACGGACGTAAGTATTTTGTAATTCCCTTTATTGACGAATGTCAATTGGGGATTCAGGAAAACCTTTGTAGAAAAGAATTTTAGTTCATATTCAAAATCAGTTTTTTTCATCCAATCTGGAACTTCATCTTCTTGAGGGTGTCCTATCATTAATGTAGGCTTTCCCATTGGAACATAATGGTTAAAACCTGACAATTCGAGGGCAGAATGAGCTCCTGCATAAAAGTTTTTATTTAACTGAGTGTTATAACTCGATAGTGCAGCATGAGAATACAGTTTATCTCCAGTTCTATACATTACACCTTTTGATAATGTAGAAAACCAACCGGACTTGCGATATTGCTGCATTAATTGGTCTGAGTACTCATTTTTTTTCAACCAGGAAGAAAAAAATAACCCCCCAGATTGCCAATATTTCAAAAGCTGGTTTAATTTATTCTTGTTTTCTATATTCATACTATACAACTGGCTTTTAAATTCAACTGCAATAATAGGATTTTAAATCAGTTTGCACAAATTTTTCTTGATTAATTTAAGTGTTTGTATTGAATATAGTTGAATTATTCCGTACTAAATATATTTAAACTATATAATGTACGGAATAATACAACCGAACAGTTGTTGTTTTTAGTCATTTTCGTTTGTCTTTTTACCTTTGGTGTCGGTTTTTTCTTTTTGTTTCCGTACATAGAGGTCGTAAAGGCAAATTTTTATGAGGATGTTATAAATGCGTATTAAACAGGGTGAATTTAAATGTAGATTTTAACCAAACCCACCTCATTTAAATGAGGTATACCTCACCCCAAACATCCCCAAATCAATAAACTGCCCACCACCATTCTGGTGACAATGCACAGCAATCCTATTCACCCTATTCCCCTTCAAAGCCTTCTTCGCCTCTTCAGTCAGTCTGATCGAAACATAACTCGTCGAATTTCCTTTCCCCGAAGCAACCAAGACCCCGTTGATGTAAATCTCATAATCCTCATCGTAATACAGGTGGAAATAACAATTTTCCAAATCCTTAGCCTTGATTTTACCCAACTTAAAATCCGTTCGAAGCCAGATATCACTCGTGTTCCATTGCGTATTAACAACACTTCCAGGAGGCGGGGGAGTCCCTGCGCCAAAACCGGCTTTACCCGTTTCCCAGTCTGAATCGTTAAAATCCAAACCATACCAGTCGGATGCCGGTTGCACGGTCTTATACTTCCAAAAAGGAGCATTACCAGTTGCATCAGGCAATAAAATTTTCTTAACTAAATTCTGATTAAGCAACTTTTCATTAATTGCCTTAATCTTTAAAATATCAACCTTGGGAACGCGGTCATAAGTCAGAAAACCATTGATTTCCTGTTCCACATCGGTGAGTTGGGTAAACACGGCGCCACTCATGCCATGAGAAACCTTAAATTCGGAAAGCATGTTGATGTAGCTTTCGTAGGTGTCTTCGAGCTCCTTGACCGATTTAACCATCAGACCGCTGACACCTTCGTTTGCTTTCCATTCATGCCCGGGAACCACTAAACCAACACTGCCGAATTCCCCGCAAGCTGTTGCCATCGTTTTGCTTTCGATGCCTTTTGGCCCCGGATAAGAATGATAATCCAGAATATCGCCGATGGAATCTTTGAAGATGTTGTCACTGGCTACGTTAATTAACCGGTTTGGATCTTTTGCTTTCACCAAATCAAACATGGTCTGAGTCAGGTTGAAACCGTTACTGTCTTTTTGGCCTTGGGTTTCGTTGTAAAGGACCCAACAGATAATGGAGGGACTGTTGAAGCGGCCATCCACCATGCGTTCCAGCTCTTTTCGAAATTGGAGTGTATCCACTGCAGGCGGATTGGCTCGGTAAGAGTTGGCCGAAGGCATATCTTGCCAAACCATGAGGCCCAGTTTGTCTGCCCAGTAATACCAGCGTTGAGGCTCTACCTTAATGTGTTTTCGTACGAAGTTGTAGCCAAAATCCTTCTGAATCTGCACATCAAATTTGAGCGCCTCGTCCGTTGGAGCGGTATAAATACCATCGGGCCAGAAACCTTGATCCAGAAAACCGAGGTTGTAAACAAACTTATTGTTCAGGAATATTTTCTGGTGATCACCCACTTGTTCCAGGCTGATTTTTCGCATGCCGAAATAGCTTTCCACGCGATCAATGGTTGCGGATCCACTTTTTAATTCCAGGCTCAGATCGTATAGAAAGGGTGAATCAGGCGACCAGAGTTTTGCTTTTTTAATAGGGATATATAGATAAACTCCCGCTTTCCCGGAAACCGTACCAATTATTTTTTCCCCATCTTTTGCCGTAGCTACCAGGGTCAGATCTTTTGCGGATCCATCCGTCTCAACCATCAGTTTTAAGCGGCTGTTATCCACATCAGGTATCAGTTTAAGCCCTTTGATGCTGCAGTCTGCCATGGGTTCCATCCAGACAGTCTGCCAGATGCCGGTCACGGGTGTGTACATGATCAGATTTCCGTGAGGGGGATTTTCCTGTTTTCCACGGGGCTGACCGTACGATTCGGTAGGGTCGAAAACGCGGACAATCACTTCCTGATCCCTCGCGTCAACCAGGTAAGGTGTGATGTCAAAGGTGATTTCATCGTATCCGCCTTTGTGGATGCCGATGCTGTTTCCATTGATGTAAATTTCCGACTCCCAGTCTATTGCTCCAAAGTGCAAAAGTATCTTGGAGCCGTTCCATTGCTCGGGAATGGAGATCATTCGGCGATACCAAACCCGGTCGTGGTGTTCCATCACTCCTGAAAGGGCAGATTCTACGGGATAAGGCACCAGAATTTTTTCGGGTAAAGTCACGCCGTAAGGTGCAGCGTCGTCTCTGTCGCCGACTTTAAATTCCCAAAGTCCATTCAAATTTACCCAGTCTGCCCTGACCATTTGGGGTCTGGGATACTCGGGCAGGGGACTGTTTACATTGATATCGGCAGCCCATTTTGTCATTAACGGGGCCTTTTTCATCGACCAGTTCTGCGCATTTATAACACTACTCACCATAAAGATGGTGAGTAGGCTACAAGTCTTTATTAAGTCGGACTTATGTTTGATCATGGTATTTTATTTCCTTAGTTTGTTCAAAACCTTATCAGAAAGTGGTTTATTGATACTTTTGATGGAGAGGCCACAATCGATGAATTGTCCACCACCGTGTTGTTTGCAATGGATGGCAAGAGTGTTCTTTCCGTTACTCACCAACGCTTTTTTAGCTGCTGCCGAAATCTCGAAGTTCACATAACTGGTGGTTGCACCGGTAATTACTGCAGCTTCAACGCCGTTGATATAGACTTCACACTCGTCGTCGTGATGTATGTTCAACAGGAGGTCATTTAAATTGATGGCCGATAAATCGCCCAGTTTGATTTCCTGACGCAACCAGATGTCCGATGTGTTCCATTCGGTTCTGACAACTGCACCCGGTGTAGAGGCTGTTCCAAATCCGGCTTCTCTGGTTTTCCAGCTGGAAGCGTCAAATTCTTTTTTCATCCAGTCTTTGGCAGGGGTTGAAATCGTGTATTGCCAGTTGTGTGCTTTCACTTCAGAGGAAGGATAGATTTCCTGAAAATAGATGTTATCCTCGATGGCTTTGCGGTTGGAGGCATAGAACCTTTTTACATCGGCTTTGGGGATGCGGTCGTAGGTCATTAATCCGTTCAACTCAACTTCTACGTCGGTAATTTCGGTATAGACTGCTGCACTCAAACCACCAGTGGTTTTGTATCCGGCAAGCATGGTGGAAAAATCATCGTACAGTTTCATGTACTTTTCTTTGTCATCCAACATAATATAGGTAGGACCTACTTTCCAGATGTGGCCGGGTACGATGTAACCAATTCCGCCATATTCACCGCAAGCTGTTGCCTGATAAGGGCTGGAAGGGCATGCGGGAGGTGGGTAGCTGTGATAGTCAAGGATATCTCCTACACCTTCGTGTCTGCCGCCGCTGGCCTGATTGACCAGTCTGCCGGGATCCAAGCCTTTCACCATGGCGCAATATTCCTTGGTGTCGTGTTGTGCCTGTTCTTCGTTGAAAATCACCCACATAACGATGGATGGAATGTTCCAGTGTGTTTCTACCAAACGAACAAGTTCTTTTCTAAAGGCTTCTTTTTCAACGGGAGGTGTATTTGCCGTATAGGAGTTTGGTGAAGGCATATCCTGCCATATCATCAGACCCAGTTTGTCTGCCCAGTAGTACCAGCGGTAAGGTTCCACTTTGATGTGTTTGCGAACCATGTTGAAACCAAAGGCTTTGGTCATTTCCAAATCGTATTTCAAAGCGGCATCGGTAGGTGCTGTATAAAGGCCATCAGGCCAGAATCCCTGATCAAGTGGCCCCATTTGGAACAGGAACTTGTTGTTCAGATACATTCTTTTGAACTTTCCGTCAAATTCAACGGAGATTTTACGCATCCCAAAATAGCCATCCACTTGATCAACGATTTTGTTTCCATCAGACATGGTGATGGTTAAATCGTATAAGAAAGGGCTATCGGGTGACCAAAGTTTCTGGTTTTTGATGGGGATGGCGATTTCGTACAACGATTTTCCTTTAACGGTGGCAACGACCTGATTTCCATCTTTCACCTGAGCGGTGTATTCACAATCTCTTTCTTTTTCACCCTGTGCGAAAACAGTCAGTTTCAGGACGGATTTATCAATATCGGGTGTTATTTTAAAGTTGGCAATTCTGGTTTGAGAAACCGGTTCCAACCAAACGGTTTGCCAGATACCAGAAATGGAAGTGTACATGATACCTTCGGGGTTCAAGGTTTGTTTTCCACGGGGAAAACCTGCTGAAACAGTTGGGTCATAGACTTTAACGGTGATGGTTTGTTCACCATTGGTCAAAAAATCCGTGATATCGAATGAGAATGGATCGTATCCACCCTGATGTTTGCCAACACTTTTATCATTGATGAAAACTTCGCATTCATAATCCACTGCTCCAAAGTTCAAAAGAACGCGCTGGCCTTTCCAATCTGCAGGAACGCTGAATGTTCTGCGATACCAAAGTCTTTCATGGTGTTCCATCACACCTGAAAGTGCCGATTCAACGGCGAAAGGTACCAATATGTTTTTGGCTAACTTGCCTTGAGGATAAGGTTCATTGGCCCAGGTGCCGGGTTGATACTGCCAAAGGCCGTTCAGGTTCATCCATTTTTCACGGGCCATTTGAGGACGTGGGTATTCCGGAAGAACATTGTTTGGATCAACGTCTTTTGCGAATCTGGTCATCAATGGAGCCTGTTTGGGTTCCCATTTCTGAGCTTTTACCTGGAACTGCGTTACTAGTAGTAGGAAGAGAGCAATTAATTTAAATGGTTTCATATTGTATTGGGTTATTGAATTGTTCCATGGTTTAATTAGTATTCCGGGGCAGCAAAAAAATACTGGCCATTGTCAAAGTGTACTCAAGAACGTCGGCCCAGACTTTTCGTTCCGGACTGACGAGTGAAGTAACACTTATCTGTTTTTTAAATTTAGAAATAAGTCACTGTAAAATGTTATTGTATGTTTCAATTATTTTCACAGAGTAAAGAAACTATTTTGAAAAAAGATTTTATGTTAAAATCTATTCAATTTATAAAAGAATCTGACCATGTTTAACATTGCTCAATCGATTAGGTAAAAATAAGGTCATTTAATAATAGAATCTGACCAGATACAACTTGTATTTGAAAAAGTATAAAAAAACAAAGCCCGTTTAGAAAAAGTAATTCTAAACGGGCATTCATACAGACATTTATTATTTATTATTAGTCCATTTTTTTTCGAAATGATCCTTTGATCGTATCAATAATCAGGAAGAAAAGAAGAAAGGAAATGACGATGGCAACAGCGACCAGCATCCAATAGAAATTAGTTCTTTCAGGAGGTAGCAAGCGGCTAACGATAAATAAGAAAATGGCTTCTCCAAAAAGTGCAGCCCAGGCTTTTATGATGCCTATAGTTAAACGGTACATCAGGCCAAGAGATCTATCCGGCTTATCCTCCGAATTTCCGGACTTTGTTTTTTTGTAATTTTCGAATTGGCTGGCATCGTTGTACATAAAGGATACTACGATTCTGCCACTTTTGTCGATTAATCCCCATTTTCCGTTTTTGCAAACGCCTGCCATTCCATCTTCAAAGTGGGTGACATCGCTGTATTTGAATGGTACGACCTTTTTACCTTTGGAATCTATAAAACCCCATTTATCATTCAGGCAGACGCCTGTCATTCCTTCGCTGGTGAATGTTACATCGCTATACATCAATGGAACAGTCTCAATCCCTTTTTTATTCAGGATTCCATATCTGCCTTTTATGGACACTTTAGCAAAACCATCTTTAAAAACGGAAGCGGTGTCGTATATTACTGGTATAACTTCTCTTCTGGCTGTATCGACAAAACCCCATTTACCACCTTCTACACAATCCCGTGTTTGATTGTAAATGCCACCAATGTTTTTTCGGGCCAGACCACCATAAAATTCATTGTCAATATAATAACCGCCTGTTTTTTGATGGCTTTTTTCAAAAGGATTTGATGTCTGACTTTTAACTGAATGGTTAAAAAGCTCGTTGTTTTCAACTTCAGCAATGAAAGGCTGTCTGACTTCCGTTTCATTTTTGCGGGGATATCTGGGCTCAGTTTCAACAGTGCGGGGATAGATGATTTCATTTTCAACACTGTGAGGATATCTGGACTGTGTTTCAACGACAGGGGTAGGTTTGATTTCTGGTACAACGATGGGGGTAACTATGACCTCGGGCTCAACTTTGGGTGCAGGTATGACCGCAGTTTCAACTCTTGGAGAAGTCTTAATTTCAACTTCCACATTGGGTGAAGTTTTAATCTCTACTTTAACTCTTGACGTAGGGATGGGTTCCGCTTCAACTTTCGGAGAAGTCTCAGTTTCTACATTATTGTCCAAGGTCTCTTCATCCAATCCGGTTGAAGTGCCACAATATTTGCAAAATTTAGCTTCGTCGGGAAGTTTACTTCCGCATT
>Ga0209123_1001066_pt1 | contig 29290 bp, 41 predicted proteins | sample BarGraIncu00431A_FD_184500 | JGI IMG/M metagenome (GOLD analysis project Ga0209123, IMG submission 184500) | Arctic peat soil microbial communities from Barrow, Alaska, USA - Barrow Graham LP Incubations 004-31A (SPAdes) (version 2) | ecosystem: Environmental > Terrestrial > Soil > Wetlands >... | reverse complement strand
TACCGCTGGTAGTTTTTCCTAGGGTTTTACAGTAATTCGGAGGTTCCGTAGTGGCACGTCAGGTTTCGTTGGAAATGACCCGAAACATCGGGATAATGGCTCATATAGATGCAGGGAAGACCACCACGACAGAACGTATTCTTTACTATACGGGTGTTTCCCACAAGATCGGTGAGGTGCATGATGGCACCGCGACCATGGACTGGATGGAGCAGGAGCAGGAGCGTGGCATCACCATCACCTCCGCTGCAACCACTTGTCACTGGAAGGATCACCGTATCAACATCATCGATACCCCGGGCCACGTGGACTTCACTATCGAAGTCGAGCGCTCGCTGCGCGTACTCGACGGCGCTGTCGCTGTATTCTGCTCGGTAGGCGGCGTTGAGCCGCAGTCCGAGACGGTTTGGCGTCAGGCTGACAAGTACCATGTACCGCGCCTCGCCTTTGTTAATAAGATGGACCGTGTTGGCGCCGACTTCTTCCGCGGTGTCGCCATGATCAAGGACCGCCTCAAAGCGAACCCGGTTCCGATCCAGATTCCGATCGGTTCCGAGGAGAACTTCAAGGGTATCGTCGACCTGGTTGAAATGGTCGGCATCGTCTGGAATGACGAGTCCATGGGCGCGCTGTACGACGTCATCGAAATCCCTGAAGAACTCAAGACTCAGGCGCAGGAATACCGCGACGCCATGATTGAAGAGATCTCCAGTCACGATGATGCGCTGATGGAGAAGTACCTGAGCGGCGAAGCGCTGACCAAGGAAGAGATCAAGAGCGCTATCAGGCAGTGCACGCTTGATATCAAGATCTGCCCGGTTATCTGCGGTTCCTCCTTTAAGAATAAGGGCGTACAGAACCTGCTTGACGCGGTTCTTGATTATATGCCTGCCCCGACCGACATTCCCGCTATCCAGGGGATTGATGCCAACACTGAACTGCCGGTTGAACGTCATGCTGACGACAACGAGCCGTTCTCTGCTCTGGCATTCAAGATCATGACTGACCCGTTCGTGGGACAGCTCTGCTTCTTCCGGGTTTACTCGGGTGTTTTGAACGCTGGCTCCTACGTGTACAACTCTACCAAGGGTAAGCGCGAAAGAATCGGCCGCATACTGAAGATGCACGCTAACAAGCGTGAAGAGATAAAGGAAGTCTACGCCGGCGACATCGCCGCCGCGGTCGGCCTCAAGTACACCACGACGGGCGACACGCTCTGCTTAGAAGAGAATGCCGTTATCCTCGAGTCGATCGAGTTCCCCGAGCCGGTTATCTCCATCGCTATCGAGCCGAAAACCAAGGTTGACCAGGAAAGACTGGGCATCTCCCTCTCCAAGCTGGCGAGCGAGGACCCTTCCTTCCGGGTGAAGACCGACGAAGAGACCGGCCAGACCATCATCTCCGGGATGGGCGAGCTCCACCTCGAGATCATCGTGGACCGCCTTTTCCGCGAGTTCAAGGTCGAAGCCAACGTCGGCAAGCCGCAGGTTGCTTACCGCGAAACCATCTCCAAGAAAGTCAAGAGCGAAGGCAAGTTCGTGCGCCAGTCCGGCGGACGCGGCCAGTTCGGTCATGTCTGGCTCGAGATTGAGCCGCAGGAGCCTGGTAAGGGTTATGAATTCGTCGACGCCATCAAGGGCGGCACGGTTCCCCGCGAATACATCCCCGCGGTTGACAAGGGTATCAAGGAAGCACTCGATAGCGGCGTTTTGGCCGGCTACCCTGTGGTCGACATCAAGGTTACCTTGATCGACGGTTCCTACCACGAGGTTGACTCCTCGGAAATGGCGTTTAAAATTGCCGGATCCATGGGCTTCAAGGAAGGGTGCCAGAAAGCCAGCCCCGTCATCCTCGAGCCGATCATGTCCGTAGAAGTAGTGGTGCCTGAGGATTACATGGGCGACGTCATCGGCGACCTCAACTCCCGCCGAGGCCGCATCATGGGTATGGAAGGACGCTCGGGTGCACAGGTGGTTACCTCGATGGTGCCGCTGGCTCAGATGTTCGGTTACTCTACGGACCTGCGCTCTGCTACTCAGGGTCGCGCAACCTACTCCATGACCTTTGACCACTATGAGCAGGTGCCGAAGTCGGTGGCTGAGGAAATAGTAGCAAAGGTTAAAGGCTAACGCAGTAAGGTTAAACTAATATTTAATCCCTATCGAGGAGGATTGCGAAATGGCAAAAGCTAAATTCGAAAGAAACAAAACTCACGTGAACGTCGGGACCATCGGCCACGTCGACCACGGCAAAACCACCCTGACCGCAGCTATCACCAAGGTTCTGGCTGGCAAGGGTCAGGCTGTATACAAGGCGTTCGACCAGATCGACAACGCCCCGGAAGAGCGCGAGCGCGGTATCACCATCGCAACCGCACACGTCGAGTACGAGACGGACAAGCGTCACTACGCTCACGTTGACTGCCCGGGCCACGCCGACTACGTAAAGAACATGATCACGGGAGCAGCGCAGATGGACGGCGCGATCCTGGTGGTTTCCGCCGCTGACGGCCCGATGCCCCAGACCCGCGAGCACATCCTGCTTGCCCGTCAGGTTGGCGTCCCCTACATCGTCGTGTTCCTGAACAAGGCCGACATGGTCGACGACGAAGAACTCCTGGAACTGGTAGAGATGGAAGTGCGCGAGCTGCTCTCCTCCTACGACTTCCCGGGCGACGATGTGCCTATCATCAAGGGTTCCGCACTGAAGGCGCTGGAAGGCGACAAGGGCGAACTGGGCGAGCTGGCTATCTTCGCACTGATGGACGCAGTCGACTCCTACATCCCTGATCCGGTCCGCGCCATCGATAAACCGTTCCTGATGCCTGTCGAGGACGTTTTCTCGATCTCCGGCCGCGGCACTGTCGCAACCGGTCGCGTCGAGAGAGGGATTGTCAAGGTTGGCGAGGAAATCGAAATCGTCGGCATGAAGACGACCGCCAAGACGACCGTCACCGGCGTTGAAATGTTCAGGAAGCTTTTGGACGAAGGTCGCGCAGGCGACAACATCGGCGCACTGCTGCGCGGTGTGAAGCGTGAGGACATCGAGCGCGGCCAGGTTCTGGCCAAGCCGGGTTCCATCACCCCGCACACCAAGTTCAAAGCAGAAGCCTACATCCTCTCCAAAGAGGAAGGCGGCCGTCACACCCCGTTCTTCAACGGCTACCGCCCGCAGTTCTACTTCAGAACGACAGACGTTACCGGCATCGTGGACCTGGAACCCGGCACCGAAATGGTTATGCCCGGCGACAACGTCTCGGTCACTGTTAACCTGATCACTCCGATCGCCATGGACGAAGGTCTCCGCTTCGCAATCCGCGAAGGTGGACGCACCGTCGGCGCAGGCGTCGTCGCTTCAATCATCGCCTAAAAAAAACGGTTTTTCCCCGAACGCTTCCCGGCGGCAGGTGCTCTCAGCACACCGCCGGGAACCGTCCGGGCCTAAACTGAAACTGATCCATCACGAGGAAGAGATGCCTAGTCAAAAAATCAGAATCCGTTTGAAAGCATACGACCACAAATTGCTCGACACTTCCGTTGGCGAGATCGTCGATACAGCAAAAAGAACCGGAGCCCGCGTTGCCGGACCGATTCCGCTGCCGACCGTCATCAACAAGTACTGCGTACTTCGTGGACCCCACGTTGACAAGAAGTCGCGCGAGCAGTTTGAGATCAGGACTCACAAGAGACTGATCGACATCCTCGAGCCGACCCAGCAGACTGTGGACGCGCTGATGAAACTCGACCTCTCCGCTGGTGTGGATGTCGAGATCAAGCTTTAAGAACTTAAGGATAGGGAAGTCAACCATGAATAAGGGATTGATTGGGAAAAAGCTGGGCATGACCCAGATATTTGCCGATGACGGAAGACGTATTCCCGTCACCGTTGTTGAGGCCGGGCCTTGTGTAGTTCTCCAGAAGAAGAGCGTGGTAAAGGATGGCTACACCGCCATTCAGGTTGGCTTCGGACCCAAGGACGCCTCCAGGGCGAACGGGGCTCAGGTCGGCCATTGCAAGGATGCCGCTGCCGGCGTCTTCGCTTTCTACCGCGAACTGAGGATGGACAACACGGACGCCTACACCGTCGGTGACGTTATCGACACGACGATCTTCGAAGCAGGCGACCTGGTCGACGTGACCGGAACCAGCATCGGTAAGGGATTCGCCGGTGTCATCAAGCGTTGGGGCTTTAAGGGCGGACGTGCCAGCCACGGCTCCCGTTTCCACCGCGCTCCGGGTTCCATCGGCTGTTCTGCTACCCCTTCCAGGGTATTCAAGAACAAGAAGATGCCGGGTCAGCTCGGCAACGAGAAGGTTACCGTGCAGAGGCTTCGCGTTGTTCGCGTGGACGCTGCTGACAATCTGATTCTGCTCGGTGGAGCAATCCCCGGTTCTGCTAACGGCCTTGTCCTCATCAAAGACAGCGTCAAGAGCAAGAAATAACCAAGGGGCTGGAGATAGTTATGGCTAAGCTAGACGTATTCGATATTAAAAACACAAAGGTCGGTGAGATTGAACTCGACGACGCCGTCTTCAACGACGACGTTCGTGAGTACCTGATCCACGAGGCCGTAAAGATCCAGCTCGCTAACCGCAGGCAGGGAACGGTTGCCGTAAAGAATCGGGCGAATGTTCGCGGCGGCGGCAAGAAGCCTTTCAAGCAGAAGGGAACCGGCCAGGCTCGTCAGGGTACTTCCAGGGCTCCTCAGTACCCAGGCGGCGGTGTCGCTTTCGGGCCGCAGCCGAAGACTTACAACCTCGCCATGAACAAGAAAGCGAGGAAGGCTGCACTGAGAAGCGCACTCTCAATGCTCTACAAGAAGGACGCCATTACGGTCCTCAACTCCTTCGAATTGCCCTCAGTAAAAACAAAAGGTTTTGTTGACGTTCTCAATGCGTTTAACCTTGACAAAACTTTAGTAATAACTGATACTGCGAATCCCACTTTGGAGCTGTCTGCCCGCAATGTGAAACATGTCAAAGTCCTCGGTCCTGACGGTCTGAATATATTCGACATCATGAAATACCAGAGCGTCATCTTCACTGAGGCTGCTGTTCGCACGGTCGAAGGAGTGTTACAGTCATGAATATCTATGACGTCATAAAGAAGCCGCTTATCACAGAGAAGACGACCGTCGAGAAAGACGAGAGAAACGTCATTGCCTTTGTGGTGAACAGAGCTGCTAACAAGATAGAGATCAAGGCTGCCGTGAAGCAGCTCTTCAACGCCGAGGTGGCGAGCGTCAACACGGTGAATGTAGCCGGGAAGAGCAAGCGCACCGCCAAAGGCATCGGCAAGCGTTCCAACTGGAAGAAGGCGTATGTAACCCTGAAAGAGGGTAGCAACGTGGACTTCTTCGAAGCATAAACCAAATCTGTGGGGTTTTAGATAATGGCTATAAAAACTTACAAACCTACTTCGCCGGGTAGAAGGGCTCAGACCTGCTCTACCTTTGAAGAGATCACGACCAGCAAGCCGGAGAAGTCCCTTCTCGAGCCTATGAAGAGAAGTGGCGGCCGGAATTCGAATGGTCGCATCACTTCCCGCAACGTAGGCGGCGGGCACAAGCAGAAGTACCGGATCATCGACTTCCGTCGCGACAAGATCGACATCCCGGCCAAAGTCGCCACTATCGAGTACGACCCCTGTCGTAGCGCCCGCATCGCGCTGCTGAACTATGTGGACGGCGAGAAGCGTTACATCATCGCTCCTGTCGACCTGAAGGTAGGCGACTCGATCATCTCCAGCGAGCAGGCCGATATCAAGCCCGGGAATGCCATGCCGATCCGGTGCATCCCGCTTGGTACCATCATTCACAACATCGAGCTCAAGATCGGCAAGGGTGCGCAGTTGGCGCGCTCGGCCGGCACTTCGGCTCAGCTGATGTCCAAGGAAGGGAAGTACGCCCAGGTGAAGCTCCCCTCCTCCGAGGTTCGCATGATCCTCATGGACTGCAAGGCGACCATCGGACGCGTCGGCAACGTCGATCACGATGACGTCTCCATCGGCAAGGCCGGCCGGTCACGCTGGCTCGGCATCCGCCCGCACGTTCGCGGCGTTGCAATGAACCCGGTCGACCATCCGCACGGCGGTGGCGAGGGCAGGACCTCCGGCGGACGCCACCCGGTTACACCGTGGGGTATTCCGACCAAGGGTTACAAGACGCGCACCAACAAGACGTCGACCCGCTTCATTGTGAAGAAACGCAGCAAATAAATCATCTGGATAGAGGATTTTAAAGATGGCAAGATCTATAAAGAAGGGACCTTTTGTTGACGCGCATCTCGAAGCAAAGGTCCAGGCAGAACTGGCCGGAACCAAGAAGGTGATCAAGACCTGGTCGCGCAGATCGACCATCACCCCCGACTTCATCGGGCTCACCTTTGCGGTACACAACGGCAAGAAGTTCATCCCTGTGTTCGTCACGGAGAACATGGTCGGCCACAAGATGGGCGAGTTCTCACCTACCAGAACCTTCTACGGGCACGCTGCTGACAAGAAGAGCAAGCTGAAGAAGAAGTAAGGTCTTAAAGGAGTTTTTTAATGGAATCATCAGCTAAATTATCCTCTATCCGCCTCTCCCCGAGGAAGACGCGCCTGGTCGTAGACCTGGTCCGGGGCAAGGGCATACAGACTGCGCTCAACACACTGCGCTTTTCGCCGCAGCCTTCGGCGAAGCTTATCGCCAAACTGCTTTCGTCGGCTGTAGCCAACGCCGAGCAGAAGGGTGTCTCCGACGTGGACCGTCTGTACGTCAAGACGATCTTTGTTGATGGCGGCGCAGTGCTGAAGCGTTTCACCCCCCGCGCCATGGGCCGGGCTAGTAAAATCAGAAAACCGACGAGCCACATTACCGTGGTCCTTGCGGAAAAGAAATAAGTTAACGGGTCGGAGGTGAAGTTTTGGGTCAGAAAGTAAATCCTATAGGTTTCAGGCTTGGAGTCATCAAAACCTGGGACTCCAAATGGTACGCGGAAAAAGACTATGCGAAGCTCCTTCATGAAGACCTGAAGCTGCGCGCATTCCTCAAGAAAAGGCTGTATCATTCGGGCGTCTCCAAGATCGAGATCGAGCGCGCGGCAGGCAAGGCGAAGATCAACATCTTCACCGCCCGTCCGGGTCTGATCATCGGTAAGAAGGGCTCCGAGGTCGAGACCTTGAAGAAGGAACTGGCCAAGCTCACCGACAAAGAGGTCTATCTTAACATACAGGAAGTCAGAAAGCCTGAGTTGGATGCCCAGCTTGTTGCCGAGAACGTCGCGCTGCAGCTTGAGCGCCGTATCGCCTTCAGGCGCGCCATGAAGAAGAGCGTCACCTCGACACTCAAGTTCGGCGCCAAGGGAATCCGGATCACCTGCTCGGGCCGCCTCGGCGGGGCAGAAATGTCCAGGACTGAATGGTACCGCGAGGGGAGAGTGCCGCTGCACACGCTGCGCGCGGACATCGACTATGGTTTCGCAGAAGCCAAGACGACCTACGGTATCATCGGCGTAAAAGTACTCCTCTTCAAGGGTGAAGTGCTCTCCGCTAAAAAATAGAAACAGGAGTTTTTTGCGATGTTAATGCCCAAGAAAGTTAAGTATAGAAAGCAGATGAAGGGGCGCATGAGCGGCACTCCGACCCGCGGCGTCTCCCTTGCCTTCGGCGAGTTCGGACTGCAGGCGACTGAGTGCGGGTGGCTTGATTCGCGCCAGATCGAAGCGGCTCGTATCGCCATGAACCGCTACATCAAGAGGGGTGGTAAAGTCTGGATCCGTATCTTCCCGGACAAGCCGCTCACCTCGAAACCTGCCGAGACCCGTATGGGTAAAGGAAAGGGTTCACCGGATTCCTGGGTTTGCGTAATCAAGCCCGGCAGGATCCTGTACGAGATGGAAGGGGTCACCGAAGAAGTGGCACGCGAGGCCTTCCGGCTTGCGGCGCACAAGCTTCCGATAGCCACCAAATTCACCTCAAGGACGGAAATCAATGAAGGCTAGTGAATTGAAAAATGCTACGGCTGCCGATCTGGCGACTAAGAGCCAGGAACTCACGAAAGAACTGTTCAACGTGAGATTCCAGCTCCACACAGGGCGTCTGGAAAATACTTCTAAGCTTTCCCTTCTCAAGAAGGACATTGCAAGGGTGAAGACCATACTCCGTGAAAAGAGAGGGTAAGAGATATTTATGAGCGAAAGAGGTAACAGAAAAACCCAGGTAGGTATCGTGGTGAGCGACAAGATGGAAAAGACCGCAGTAGTAAAGGTCGACCGTCTGGTGAAGCACCCCGTATATAATAAGTATATCAAGCGGTCTGCCAAGTATAAGGCCCATGATATTGATAATTCCGCAAAGATCGGCGATCGCGTCATTATCGTCGAAACGCGTCCGATGAGTAAGGACAAGCGCTGGAAGATCAGACAGATTATCGAGTCTAAAGCTTAAGAGCTTAAGCTGGGAGTTAACAATGATTCAGATGCAGACAATATTGGACGTGGCGGACAACTCCGGCGCGAAGAAGCTCTTTTGCATTAAAGTGCTCGGCGGGTCCAAGCGCAGGTATGCAGGGATTGGTGACATCATCGTCGCCTCCGTGAAGGAAGCCATCCCGAACTCCAAGGTGAAGAAGGGTGACGTGGTCAAGGCTGTCGTGGTTCGCACCGCGAAGGCTGTTGGGCGCCCTGACGGCTCCTACATCCGCTTCGACACCAACTCCGGTGTTGTGATCAACGCCGCTAAGGAGCCTGTCGGAACCCGTATCTTCGGACCGGTTGCCAGGGAGCTTCGCGCAAAGAAGTTCATGAAGATCATATCCCTCGCTCCTGAGGTACTTTAATCAACATCTTGGAGAATAACGATGCTGGGCAAAAAGTTACATGTTAAAAAGAACGATACCGTTGTGATCATCACGGGCAAGGATCGTGCGAAGAGCGGCAAGGTGCTCTCCATTCATCCCAAGAAAGACGGCGTGCTGGTCGAAGGTATCAACATCGTGAAGCGCCATACCAAGCCCCGCGGTTCCGAGCAGGGTGGCATCCTGGAGAAAGAGGCTCTGGTGCACATTTCCAACGTCATGCTTTTGTGCGTGAAATGCAACAAGCCTGTGAGAACCAGAGTAACGACCCTGGAAGACGGAAAGAAGGCGCGCCTGTGTGTCAAATGCGGCGAGTCCTTTGACAAATAGTTTTGGAGGATTGAATGGCACGGCTAGCTGAGCTTTACAATAAAGAGATGGTTGCGCAGTTGATGAAGGACAATAATTACTCGAACGTCATGGAAGTCCCCAAACTGGTCAAGATCGTCTTGAACATGGGTCTTGGCGAGGCGATTCAGAACGTCAAGATTCTCGACTCTGCAGTCGAGGAGATGGCGACTATCGCGGGACAGCGACCGGTGATCACCAAGGCGAAGAAATCCATCGCAAGCTTCAAGCTGCGCCAGGGCATGCCGATCGGCTGCTCGGTGACGCTGCGCCGCGACAAGATGTATGAATTCCTCGACCGTCTGGTGAGCGTCTCGCTCCCCCGCGTGCGTGACTTCAAGGGCATCTCCGGCAAGGCTTTCGACGGCAAGGGCAACTACTCCATGGGCATCAAGGAGCAGCTGATCTTCCCCGAGATCGACTACGATAAGGTCGACAAGATCAAGGGCATGAACATCACGATCGTGACGACTGCAAAGACCGACGCTGAAGGCAAGGCACTCTTGAAGCTCATGGGACTGCCGTTCAGGAATTAATCAGAAAGTTTGGAGGAACTCCGTGGCAAAAACATCGATGATCATAAAGGCGCAGAGAGGGAACAAGTTCAAGGTACGCGACAAAAATCGCTGCCCCCTGTGCGGTCGCCCCAGAGCCTACTACCGGAAATTTGACATGTGCAGGATTTGCCTGAGAAAGCTGGCCAACATGGGCCAGATCCCCGGCGTTATCAAGTCCAGCTGGTAAAAGACCGATTTAGGAAAGAGGAGTAGTTTGTATGTGCATGACAGATCCAGTAGCCGACATGCTGACCAGAATCAGAAATGCTGGTATGGCAAAACACCAGAAAGTAGACATCCCGTCGTCGAACCTCAAGGTCAGCCTTGCCACGGTTCTGCGCACCGAAGGGTTCATCAAGAACTTCAAGGTCATAGCCGACAGCAAGCAGGGGATTCTGCGCGTATACCTCAAGTTCATTGACGAGAAAGACCCCGTCATCAATGAAATCAAGAGGATCAGCAAGCCGGGCGGCCGGGTCTATGTCAACTCCGACAAGATCCACAAGGTGAAAAACGGGCTGGGTGTGGCCATCCTTTCGACGTCCAAGGGTCTGGTAACCGACAAGACCGCACGCGAGATGGGCATCGGCGGAGAAATCCTCTGCACGGTCTGGTAGTCATTTTTGCTTTAAGGAGCTTTGCATGTCTAGAATAGGAAAACTTCCCATCGCAATCCCTGCGGGGGTGAAAGTCATATATAACCTCCCCGAGATCAAGGTGGAGGGGCCGAAGGGAGCACTCTCGCGGATCATCATGAACGGGGTTGCCGTCTCTGTCGACGACAAGTTCATCACGGTTGTCCGTGACGACGATTCCATCAAGTCCCGCTCGGCTCACGGCCTGACCCGCACCCTGATCAACAACATGGTGATCGGCGTCTCCAAGGGGTTCGAAACCCTGCTCGAGATCAACGGCGTCGGTTACCGCGCCGAGGTCAAGGGCACCGTTTTGAACCTTTCCCTGGGCTTCTCCCACCCGGTAAACTTCGAACTCCCCAGCGGCATCACCGTTGAGGTAGAGAAGATGACCAAGGTGAAAGTCATGGGTATCGACAAAGAAATGGTCGGCCAGACAGCAGCCAAGATCCGCGCGTTCCGCCCGCCCGAGCCTTACAAGGGCAAGGGTGTCAAGTACGCTACTGAGACGATTCTGAGAAAAGCCGGCAAAACCGGTAAAAAATAGCAATTAGCTAAGGAGAAGTGCCTTGAGTTCTCTAGCCCCAAAACAGGTAGCTCGTCTTAAGAGACAGACCAGGGTCAGAAAGAAGATCACCGGATCGCCCGCACGCCCGAGACTGAACGTCTTCAAAAGCGCGCGCCATATATACGCCCAGCTGATCGATGATACCACTGGCGTCACACTCGTTGCAGCCTCCACCGTCATGGACGTGGTTGCCGAGGGACTTGCCTACACAGGGAACATCGAGGCGGCTGCCAAGGTCGGCGCCGCAATCGCCAAGAAGGCCCTTGAAGCGGACATCACGGCGGTTGTTTTCGACCGTAACGGATTCCTCTATCACGGAAGAATCAAAGCCCTGGCTGAAGCCGCACGTGAAAACGGTCTGTCCTTCTAAGGGCAGGTAAGGAGGAATAGTTTGCTTAAGATCAATGCCAGTGAAATGAATCTTACGGATAGGGTTGTCCATATAAGCCGCGTTGCCAAGGTTGTCAAGGGTGGCCGCAGGTTCAGCTTTTCCGCTCTCGTAGTCGTCGGCGACGGCAATGGCTACGTCGGTTACGGACTGGGCAAGGCCAATGAGGTCCCGGAGGCAATCCGCAAAGGGGTCGAGCAGGCCAAGAAGAACCTGATCAAGGTGCCTATTGTAGCTGATCAGACCATCCCGTTCGAGATCCTCGGGTGCTTCGGCGCAGGCAAAGTCTTGATGATGCCGGCTTCCGCAGGTACCGGCGTTATCGCTGGCGGAGCCGCTCGCGCGGTCTTTGAATCTGCCGGTCTGCACAACATCCTCGCCAAATGCCTGGGTTCCAACAACCCGCACAACGTGGTGAAGGCTGCTTTCGCCGGCTTAAGCCGCCTCAAGACCGCCGAAGAGCTGATGGCGCGTCGTGGGCTGACTGTCGAATAGTCTCGGGTATTACCCTCAAGGAGTTGAAAATGTCTGGAGAAGTCAAGGTTACCCTCATACGGAGCCACATAGGGAAATCTGAAAGCATGAAGGGTTGCCTGCTGGGCATGGGCCTCACCAAGCGTGAGAAGACCGTCGTCCTGAAGGATACCCCGGAAATCCGCGGGATGATCAACAAGGTTTCCCATCTGGTACGAGTCGAAGAGTAATCCCCTCAAAGGTGATAAAAATGCAATTAAATACGATCAAACCGGCCATCGGGTCGACCAAAAATAGAAAGCGTATCGGCAGGGGCGTCGGCTCCGGACACGGCAAGACCGCCTGTAAGGGACACAAGGGTCAGAAGGCTCGCTCCGGCGGATCGATCAAGCCCGGTTTCGAAGGTGGCCAGATGCCGATGCACAGAAGGCTTCCCAAGCGCGGTTTCGCTCCGCTGAACAAGAAGGTGTTCGCCCTGGTGAACCTCTGCCAGCTCGAGATCTTCGAGGCAGGAAGCGTAGTCGACGCCGAAGCGTTGCTGAGCAGCGGTCTGATTTCAGCCATCTGCGACGGCATCAAGGTGCTGGCGACCGGTGACATTACTCACGCACTGACGATAAAAGCTCACAAATTCAGCGCCTCAGCCCGTGAGAAAATCATGGCGGCTGGCGGGACGATCGAGGAGATCTAGTCTTGATAGAAGCCTTCCAGAACATTTTCAAGATCCCCGAGCTTAAGAAAAGAGTATTGTTTTCACTGGCCATGCTTGCGGTCTACCGGGTCGGATGCCACATTCCGACCCCCGGGATCGACGCACAGGCCCTGGCCCATTTCTTCAAGGCCGCCCAGGGTACTCTGCTCGGGATGTTCGACATGTTTTCTGGCGGGGCTCTCGAGAAGCTGACTGTCTTCGCGCTCGGCATCATGCCGTACATCTCGTCCTCGATTATCTTCCAGCTGCTCTCGGTCGTGCTTCCTTCGATCGAGAAGCTCTCCAAAGAGGGTGATGCAGGCCGCAAAAAGATCATCCAGTACACCCGGTACGGGACCATCGTCCTTTCGGTTGTGCAGGGCTTTGGTATCTCGATCGGCCTGGAGTCGATGCGTGGACCCGCGGGTGAACTGGTTGTTCCTTCGCCGGGTTGGGGTTTCCGACTGATGACGGTCATCACACTGACCGCCGGTACTGCGTTCATCATGTGGCTCGGGGAGCAGATGTCCGAGAAGGGAATTGGCAACGGCATCTCCCTGATCATCTTCGCGGGCATCGTTGCCCGCATCCCGACGGCTCTCATGAACAGCGCGCGTCTTATCAAGACAGGCGAGCTTTCCTTGTTCTCCCTGCTGCTGGTGGGAGCGGTCATGTTCTTCGTGATCGCGGCAGTCGTCTTCATTGAGCGTGGGCAGCGCAGGATACCGATCCACTACGCAAAAAGGGTGGTAGGGCTAAAGACTATGGGTGCACAGAGCTCCCATCTGCCGCTTAAGGTCAACATGGCCGGGGTTATCCCGCCGATCTTTGCCTCCTCGATCATCATGTTTCCGGCTACGATCGGTAATTTCATCAACATACCCTGGGTGCAGAAGGCCTCTAAGAGCCTCACGCCCGGTAATTGGCTCTATAACGTTTTTTATGTTGCCTTTATCGTCTTTTTTTGCTACTTCTATACGGCTGTAACTTTCAACCCGGTAGACGTCGCGGAGAATGTCAAGAAGCAGGGAGGCTACGTCCCCGGAATTCGTCCCGGCAAGGAAACCTCGGACTTTTTGGACTCGGTGCTTACCAAGCTGACCTTTGCAGGAGCCATCTATATTTCGGCGGTCTGCGTGCTTCCTTCGATCTTGATCGGGAAGTTCAACCTTCCCTTCTACTTTGGCGGTACAGCTCTGCTGATTGCCGTCGGCGTTGGCATGGACACTCTGGCACAGATCGAAGCGCACCTGATCACCCGCAGCTATGAGGGGTTCATGAAGGGCGTACGTATCCAGGGCAGAAAGTAGGGAGAGTCGATGAATCTGATCCTACTCGGGCCTCCAGGCGTTGGCAAGGGGACCCAGGCAAAGCTTCTCATAGACAGGTTCGGTATCCCGCAGATATCCACAGGCGATATTCTGCGGGCTGCCGTTAAAGAGCTCACTCCGATGGGTGTGAAGGCCAAGGGGTTCATGGACAGTGGTGCCCTGGTCCCCGATGCCGTTGTTATAGGTATTGTCGAGGAGCGCTTGGCGCAGGCAGACTGTGCCCCTGGCTTCATCCTGGACGGCTTTCCGCGCACGGTTGGTCAGGCTGACGCACTGAAACAGGTGCTCGTGGGCCTGGAGCGCTCCATTGACCATGTGGTCTCCTTGTCGGTTGACAAGTCCGAGCTGCTTAAGCGTCTCACGGGTCGGCGCGCTTGCCCGGGTTGCGGCGCAGTTTACCATCTTGAGTTCGCTCCTCCCAAGGTAGCCGGTCGCTGCGATGTCTGCCCCGGCGAGCTGTTCCAGCGCGAGGACGATAAGGAAGCGACGATATTGCATCGGCTACAGGTTTACGAGGATCAGACTGCACCCCTTATCGCTTACTACCAGGCATGTGGGCTTTTGCGCTCAGTGAACGGGTTGGGCACGGTAGAAGGGGTCCAGGGGGATATTGTCTCCCGGATTCAGGCGTAATCAGTGATCGTACTTAAATCTGCTGCCGAGATAGAAAAAATGGCCGTTGCCAACAGGATGGTTGCAGAAATCCTGGCAGGGCTTAGAGAATTGGTTGTCCCCGGCGTCACACTCCTTGAGCTCGATGCATTCGCCGAGCGGGAGACGCTGAAGCGCAAGGCCAAGCCGGCATTCAAGGGTTACGCCGGCTTTCCCTATTCGCTTTGCTGCTCCGTCAATGAGCAGGTAGTACACGGTATGCCTTCGGGTAGAGTTCTGGTTTCCGGTGATATCGTTAGCATGGACTTTGGAGTGGTGTACGGCGGCTTTTACGGTGACTCTGCCATCACTGTCCCGGTCGGGCAGGTGTCGGAAAAAGCGGCAAAGCTTATTAGGGTGACTGAAGAATCTCTCTACCGCGCCATCGATCTGGCAGACACCTCGCATCGGCTCTCCGATTTGTCGCACGCGGTTCAGGCACATGTCGAGAAACAGGGCTTTTCGGTAGTAAGGGATTTTGTTGGCCACGGCATCGGGAAGGATCTGCACGAAGGACCGCAGATACCCAACTTTGGCGCGCCAGGCAAGGGGCCTCGTTTGAAAGCCGGCATGGTGCTCGCCATCGAGCCGATGATCAATGAAAAGGGTTTCGACGTCAAAGTGTTGCAGGACGGCTGGACGGCAGTCACCTGCGACGGCGGACTTTCGGCGCACTTTGAGCACACTATCGCAATAACGGACAACGGTCCGCGTATTCTTTCTAGAATTTGAACGGCAAAACGTTTTCGAAAGGAAGTCAATTATGAAGGTTCGGGCATCGGTTAAGAAGATCTGTGTAAAGTGCAAGATTGTCAAGCGCAAGGGCATCGTCCGCGTTATTTGCGACATCCCCAAACATTCACAGAGACAAGGTTAAGAGTAACCATTAGGAGGAGCGGGCATTGGCACGTATTTCAGGGGTAGACCTACCAAAGAATAAGAGAATAGAGATCGCGCTTACGTACATCTACGGCATAGGCAGATCTTTGTCCCAGGAGATTCTCAAAGCAACAGGGATTGATTTCAATACCCGTTGCGACAACCTGACTGAGTCCGAAGTGGCTAAGATCAGGGAGCATATTGATAAGAATGTCAAAGTCGAGGGTGACCTCCGCCGTGACATTTCTATGAATATAAAGCGTTTGATGGATCTCGGTTGCTACCGTGGACTTCGTCACCGCAAGGGTCTCCCGTGCCGCGGTCAGCGCACCAAGACCAATGCACGCACTCGTAAAGGGCCGGCTCGTACGGTCGCTGGTAAGAAGAAATAAGATTCTGGAGGGATAATGGCGAGCCCGGCTAAAAAAGTAGTAAAGAAGAAGAAAGAGAAGAAGAATATTCCCAATGGCGTTGCGCACATTCAGGCGACGTTCAACAATACCATGATTACGATCACCGACCCGGTCGGTAACGTCGTTGCCTGGTGCACCTCCGGTGCCAAGGGGTTCAAGGGTTCCAGAAAGAGCACTCCGTTCGCAGCGCAGATGGCCGCTGAGGATTGCGCTAAGAAGGCCCAGGAACACGGCATGCGCAGCATCGAAGTCTACGTGAAAGGTCCCGGCTCAGGCCGTGAGTCCGCTCTGCGTGCGCTTCAGGCTGCCGGCTTCGCGGTCAGCTTCATCCGCGACGTCACGCCGATCCCGCACAACGGATGCCGTCCCCCGAAGAGAAGAAGAGTCTAGGCCGGAACACTCCGGAACCTGGAGTTACGGAACTATCAGTTAGGATCAAGGAGGTCTTCATTGGCTAGGTATACAGGGCCCTCATGCAGGCTGTGCAGACGGGAAGGATCGGAGCTTTTTCTTAAAGGCGAGCGTTGCTACACTGACAAATGTGCCATTAAGAGAAGGAGCTATCCGCCGGGCCAGCACGGTCAGGGTCGCATAAAAGTTTCTGATTACGGTGTTCAGCTGCGTGAAAAGCAGAAGGTTCGTCGCATCTACGGTATCCTCGAAAACCAGTTCCGCGGTTACTTCGAGATGGCTGACCGGATGAAAGGCGTGACCGGCGAGAACCTGCTGTTCATCCTCGAGAAGAGGCTGGACAACGTGGCTTACCGCCTCGGCTTCGCGACCTCCAGGACCGAGGCTCGTCAGCTGGTGCGTCACGGTCATTTCACTCTGAACGGCAGAAAGGTCAACATTCCCTCCCTTCAGGCCAAAGCAGGCGATGTGCTGCAGTTGCGCGAGAAGAGCCGCAAAATTGCTGCTATCTCCGAATCTCTGGAAGGCGTAGTACGCAGGGGTATCCCGCAGTGGCTGGAACTGGACAAAGATGCATGCAAGGGTGTCGTTAAGGCTATGCCGGTACGTGAAGACATCACCATGCCGATTCAGGAGCAGTTAATTGTCGAGCTCTACTCCAAGTAAAGGCTGACTACAACCGATACAGGGGGATCTAAATGTATAAAAATTGGCGCGATCTGATCAGACCGAAGAAGCTCCAGGTTGAGACAGAATCGCTCACAAATACATACGGGAAGTTCTTTGCCGAACCCTTCGAACGGGGGTTCGGCACCACCCTTGGCACCGGTTTGCGCCGGGTCCTTATCTCCAGCCTTCAGGGTGCTGCCATCGTCTCCGTTAAGGCGAAGGGCGTGCTTCACGAGTTCTCCGCCATTCCCGGTGTTACCGAGGATGCTACGGACATCATACTGAACCTGAAGGGTGTGCGTCTTAAGATGCACGGCAACGAGTCCCGGGTGATCCGGATCGTTCAGAAGGGCGAAGGGGTGGTCAAGGCTAAGGACATCATCACGGACAACAACGTGGAGATCCTGAACCCCGAACACCACATCGCAACCTGCTCCAAGGATGCGAATCTTGAGATGGACCTGGTTGTCAAGGTTGGCAAGGGTTACGTCCCCGCCGACCGCAACCGCGATGAGAAAGCACCGGTGGGAACCATTCCGATCGACGCGATTTTCTCGCCGATTTCCAAGGTAAACTTCACGGTAACCAATGCCCGCGTCGGTCAGATCACCGACTATGACAAGCTGACCATCGAAGTGTGGTCCGACGGTTCAGTGAAACCTCAGGACGCCGTGGCTTATGCCTCGAAAATCCTGAAGGACCAGTTGAGCATCTTCATCAACTTCGACGAAGATGTCGAACCGCAGGAAGAAGCCGAGCCCGAGGAAGAGCGCGAGCGTTTTAACGAAAACCTGTATCGCTCGGTTGACGAGCTGGAGCTTTCGGTCCGTTCTGCGAACTGCCTGAAGAACGCCGGCATCAAACTGATCGGGGAACTGGTTTCCCGAAGCGAAGCAGAGATGCTCAAAACGCAGAACTTCGGCCGGAAGTCGCTCAATGAAATCAAGGACATCCTTGTCGACATGGGGCTTACCCTGGGAATGAAGCTGGACAACTTCCCGGACCCTGAGATCATGAGGCGTCTGAGAGGCGAGCAAAAAGAAGAATAGTCAGCTAGACTTTCATTTATAGATAGAAAGGAAGTGAAAAGATATGCGTCACAACAGCGCGGGTAGAAGATTAGGCAGGACCACAAGCCACAGGATCGCTATGTTCAGGAACATGGTGACATCCTTTCTCGAGCACGAAAAGATCACCACGACAGACGCCAAGGCAAAGGAACTTCGTTCCATCGCCGAACGTATGATCACCCTGGGCAAGAAGGGTGACCTTCACGCGACGAGGCAGGCAGCAGCCTACATTCGCGACAAGAAGATCGTGACCAAGCTTTTCACAACCATCGCTCCGCGTTATGCTGATCGTCCCGGTGGCTACACCAGGATCATCAAGCTCGGCATCCGCCCGGGCGACACCGCCCCGGTCTCCGTGATCGAGCTGGTGGAAGCAGAAATGAAGCCGAGAAAAGTTTCCGCGAAGCCCGCTCCCGTCAAGGCCGTCAAGGTCGAGGCACCGGTAGCGGTCGTCGAAGAAGCACCAGTTGCTGCACCGGTCGAAGAGACCACCGAAGGGTAACTCTCAAAACAGCAAAGAAGTCGCCAAAGAGGCACGGGAAACCGTGCCTCTTTTTTGCGTTTAAAGCGGCGGCACCCTGGTATTCTCCATCTTTGGCTTTGCAGTCCAACCACCTCTCTGATACTATGCCCAGTTAATGAAGATAAAACGCCTCGAAATACTCGGATTCAAATCCTTCCAGGACAAAGTCTCACTCGACTTTCCTCAGGCCATTACGGGCGTCGTGGGCCCCAACGGTTGCGGCAAGTCCAATGTCGTGGACGCCATCCGCTGGGTCATGGGGGAGCAGTCCGCCAAAAACCTGCGCGGTAAGTCCATGGAGGATATCATCTTCGGCGGCACCGAGTTTCGGAAGCCGCTAGGGATGGCCGAGGTTTCGCTCTTTTTCTCCACCGATGACGGGCGCGTGCCCGCCAAATACCTCAACTTCTCCGAAATTCAGGTGACCCGCAGGCTTTACCGGGACGGCGAGAGCGAGTATCTGCTTAACAAGACCCCCTGCAGGCTGCTGGATGTGGCCGAACTCTTCATGGACACCGGCATCGGTGCACGCGCCTACTCCATTATCGAGCAGGGGAAGATCGGTATGATCCTGCACGCAAAGCCCGAGGAACGCCGCTTCCTGATCGAGGAGGCCGCGGGAGTCACCAAATTCAAGGCGAGAAAGCTGGTCGCCCTCAAGAAAATCGAGGCGACCCGGCAAAATCTGCTGCGGATCAGCGACATCGTCTCGGAAATCAAGCGTCAGATGAATGGATTGCAGCGTCAGGCCAAGAAGGCGGAACGCTTCCGTGAGATCAGGCTCGAGCTTAAGGAAATCGAACTGCTCTTTGCCGCCAAGGGATACGCAGCGGTTGAGAAGGAGCGGGGCGGGCTTGAGGTGGAGATCGCCGACCTCGAGTCTAGGGTGCAGGCTCTCGCCCTGCGGCTCGCTGCTGAGGAACTCGCCGTCGAGGGAAACAAACTCACCCTGCTGGAAACCGAGCGGCTTCTGGCTGCTGCCCAGGAGGATATCTTCCGCTGGAAGGGCGAGTTGCAGGGTGGCGAGAACAAGCTTGAGTTCCAGCGCCGCGAGCTTAGCAACCTGGAGCGTCACGGCGCCCGTTTTGAAGAGGAACTGCTAAATCTCAGGGATCAGCTTGCCGGGTCGCAGCGTGAACTGGAAACCCTTGCCGGTCAGCGGGGCGCTTTTCTCGAGGAACTCGCGCGCGAGGGAGAATCACTGGAAAACCGGGAGTCCCTGCTGGAAGAGATGGCTGCCGTCGAAGCGGGTGTCACCCGGGAGCTCGACGAGGCGAGGCGCGCGCTCTTCACTGCACTCTCCGAAGGCGCACAGGCGGCAAACCAGCATGCCGCTGCGGCCAAGAGGCTCGCCAATATCGTCGAGCGCTTGCAGGCAAGCTCCCGGGAGCGCATTCTGCTTGCCGAGAGACTTGTCGAGGCGACCAACAAGGTTGAGACGTTGCAGGCAGAGTTGCAGGGGCTGCGCCGCAGCAAGGAGCTTTCCGACGAGGAGTTGATCCTGGCTTCCGCGCGCGAGGTCGCACTCAAACAGGCGCAGGAAACCGGTGAAAAAACACTGCAGCTGCGCCGGGACGAACTTTCGGGGGCCGCTTCCAGGCTAACCTCGCTTCAGGAACTCGAGGCACAGTTCGCCGGTTACGGTCAGGGAGTGCGCAACCTGCTATTGGCTGAGCCCTTTCGTGATGCCCCCTTCACCATGCTAGCCGATGCGCTCGAGGTGGAGGAGGAGTATGAAGTCCCTCTGGAAGCCGTGCTCGGGGAGCGCCTGCAATACCTGCTTTGTGCCGCGCCCCAGACGGCACTCGATGCCGTCGCGCACCTCAAGCTGAGCGCTGGTGGGCGCTGCAGCTTTGTCACCTCACCGCCCTGGCAGGATCTTTCGGGTGAGCAACTTCCCCAGGCACCCGAGCTCATTGACCGGGTTACCGTGCAGGAGCATTTTGCCCACCTGGTGGCTCCACTGCTCTCGGGCGCCTATCTGGCCAACGATCTGCCTCACGCGATAGCTCTGTCCGCAGCCTTTCCCCGCTTTACCTTCGTCACCCGCGACGGGGACCTGGCGCATGCGGGAGGGATCGTGAACGGCGGCTCAGCCGAGCCCGCGCAGCAGGGGATCATCCACAAAAAAAGGGAGATCAAGGGATTAACCGTAGAGGTTGAGCGGCTCACCGCCGAGGTTCAGCTTCTGAGCCGTCAGCGCGAAACCAGGAGGCAGGAAATCGCCGAGGCTGAAGCGGAACGGGTGGAACTCAGGCAGGACCTGCACCGGTTGGAAATCAAGATACTTAACGCCGAAAAGGACCTGCAAAGTGCCGGCGCCGAATGCCGCCGGGTCGAGGATAGCAGTGCGGTCCGGGAGATGGAGGAGGAGCAGCTCGCCGAGGAGCAGGCATCTGTGGCAGAAGAACTCTCCCAGGCCGATCTCAAGAAAGGAGTTGCCGAGGAGCGCAAGCACCTGCTCGAGGCGAGTGTCCAGGCGCTCCAGGGGCGTTTGCAGGGTTCCCGCTTCGAAATGGATGAGGCACGCGAAATGGTCACCTCGCTGAAGGTTCGGGTCGCCGCTCTCCGGGAGAAGGGGGAAGCCGCACAGCGGGCTAGCCTTCGTGTGCAGGGGCTCTGCGCAGACCTGGCAGCCAGGATTACCTCGCGTACCGGTGAGCTCGAGGGCTCGGGAGCCGAGCGTTCCCGGCTGGTTAGTGCCATTGCCTTGGGCGAGGAGTCGCTGCGGGGAATCGTCGCACATCAGCTGGCAAGCGAGCAGGCGCTTCTTTTGGTAAGGGATCGCTACGAAGCAGAGGCGGCAGCGGTGCAGAGCGAAGAGGCCCGGCTAAAGGCAGGTCGCGGCGAATCAGCCACCCTGCGGGACCTGCTCAATAGCAGAAGCCTGAGGCTCTCCGAAGTCGCCATGAAGCTGAGCTACCTTGAAGAGACCTTGCAACAGAAACATCGCATGGAGATTGCTGAGGCGCTTGCCGGCTATGAAGAAATAGAATGGGATGAGGCCGAGCGGGGAGCACGCCAGGTCGAACTGCAAAAGTTGATCGATGATATGGGCGAAGTCAACCTGATGGCCATTGACGAATTTCGCCAGATGGAAGAGCGCTTTACCTTCCTCACCGGGCAGAAGGACGATCTCGAAGAATCGATGAACGCTTTGCAAAAGGCCATCCAGCGCATCAACCGGACCACGCGCAAGCGCTTCCTGGAGACCTTCGAACTGGTGAACGCCAAATTTCAGCAGGTATTCCCCCGGCTTTTTTGCGGCGGCCACGCGGAGCTCCGACTCACCGATGAAGAGGATCTTCTCTCCACCGGTCTCGAAATTGTCGTCCAGCCGCCGGGAAAGAAGCTGCAGAACGTTTCGCTTTTGTCGGGCGGAGAAAAGGCACTCACCGCGGTCGCCCTGATCTTCTCCATCTTCATGATCAAGCCCTCTCCCTTCTGTCTGCTGGATGAGGTCGATGCACCACTTGACGACGCGAACATCGGAAGATTTAATGATATGGTACGTGAGATGAGCACCGGATCCCAATTCATCATCATCACCCACAATAGGGCGACCATGGCCGTTGCGGACACTCTCTACGGGGTCACCATGGAAGAGCCGGGAGTCTCGAAGCTGGTGTCTGTGCGGCTTAACTGCTGAACAGGGACCTGCCGAGCGACGAACCTGGACCGCAACTTGCCTCTCAGTATCGTTTCGATCCGCCCGGTGCCCTTTTTTGTCGCTGAGCGGAGTCGCCGCGCAAGTTATCGAGAAAGTAATCTCAGGTCCAGAAAGCGCAGGCGGGGGATTACTCATAATGTATTCGGGCAATCCAAGATATTGAGAACTGCCTGGCAGATTGCGGTAGAATCAGAGTCCTTGCATAGCCGGTGTATACTGTTCTATGGTTCTTATTATGTGCAGTGCGTCTATCATGGTATTTTAGGAGCGAGATGTGCCTTTCAAGACCTTGCTGAGCAAACTCGTTGAGGCTGTGCCGGGGGCAAGTGGTGCGATCCTCGCCGACTGGGAAGGGGAGTCGGTGGAACAACACTCCTATGGTGATCCCTACGATATGAAGGTGACAGCCGCACATTGGGGCATACTTCTCACCATGCTCAAGGGCCTTCAGGACAATTACTCAACAGGGCCTGTGCAGGAAGCCTTGATAAGCACGGAAGAGCAGCATGTTATTGTGGGGGCTCTCGGTGCTGACTACGCACTTGTCATGACCATGCATAAAAACGCCCTGCCTTTAGCCGCGCTGCGAAATTTCAGAGAGACAGCTGTTCTTTTGATGAAGGAGATTTACTAGATGGCCGAGGAACGTAAGGGCTTTTTTAAGGGACTTTTTGACCGAATAGCCGGTGTTGTTACGGAAACACCCACAGAGCCCGAGGCAGAGAAGCCGTTGTCCGGCCAGGAACCGAATGGGCCACAAACCTCATTAGAGAACCAGCCACCTCAGGACACATGGACCCCGATCGCAACGGCATGGTCGGTTAAGCCACAGCCGCCAATCGAGGCGAAGCCGCCTGCTGAACCTCAGGCCTCCGCCGGGACTGTCCCCTCTGCTGGTGCGGTAGCCCAGCCAACCTTTCCGACTCCAGTCGCTGAGCCGCTCGTTGCTACGCCGACGACCCGTCCGGCTCCGGCAGCTGAAACCGCCAAGCCGAGCTTTTTCGAGCGGCTCAAGAGCTCTCTCAGCAAGACCCACGAAAGCATTGTCGGGCGGATGGACACGCTTTTGCTCGGGAAAAAGCGTATCGATACCGATACTCTTGAGGAACTCGAGGAGATCCTCATTACCGCCGACCTTGGGGTAAAAACCACGGTGGACTTGATCCGGACCCTGGAGATGCGGCTTAAAAGAGACGAGCTCCAGGACGGCGCTGCTCTCAAGAGGGCACTCAAGGAAGAGATTTTGCTTCGCCTCATGGCGCACTCCTCTCCTCTGGTCGTCTCCGGCAAAACTCCTTTCGTGATCCTCGTCATTGGGGTGAACGGGGTTGGCAAGACCACCACCATAGGGAAACTTGCCGCCAAATATGCCGGCCAGGGAAAGCGCGTACTGCTTGCCGCGGGTGACACCTTCCGTGCCGCAGCGGCCGAACAGTTGGAACTCTGGTCGCAGCGGGTAGGGGCTGACATCGTGCGCCACAAGGAAGGCGCGGACCCTTCTGCGGTGGTTTTCGATGCCTGCAAGGCAGCCATCGCGCGCAACTGCGATGTACTTATCATCGATACCGCAGGTCGCATGCACACCAAGGTGAACCTGATGGAGGAAATGAAGAAGATCCGGCGCGTGATCACCCGTGAGATTCCCGATGCGCCGCACGAGACGCTGCTGGTTCTTGATGCCGCAACCGGCCAAAACGCACTGTCTCAGGCAAAGCTGTTCAAGGAGGCCGCCTTCGTTACCGGCGTCGTCCTCACTAAACTGGACGGCAGCGCCAAGGGTGGGATCGTTGTGGCGGTAAGCCATGAGCATGCGCTTCCCATCCGTTTCATTGGCGTGGGGGAATCGGTCGAGGACCTGCGCGAGTTCGATCCCGCCCAGTTTGTTGAGGCGCTTTTCCAATAATTACCTTGACTTTTGCCTGTGCGTCACTTAGACTTCTGCCGGAAAAGGTGTTATATGAGCACAGATTTGTTTGAAGAGCTGGAAGGGAGGATTATCTCCCTCGTGCAGGCCATGAACGAGCTAAAACTCGAAAACAGCATGCTGCGCCAGGAAAACGACCGTTTCAGCGAAGAGAGGGGGGGCTTCAAGTCCCGCATCGATTCCATATTGAAAAGGTTGGAAGGGGTTTGAACGCTTGATCCGGACACACACCATCAGGGTGCTGGGAAGGGAACTTCAGGTTAAGAACGCCTCGAGTTCGGAGCATGTGGCGCAGGTGGAAGCCCTCGTCAATGAGAAGCTGGCTGAGGCGGGTGCTGCGACCAACGGCGGGGATAGCCAGATCGTCGCCATCCTCGCTCTGCTGAACATAGCAGAAGCCTACTTGGCATTGAAACACGAGCGGGACGAAGAACGACGCACCAACCGGGATCGGATTTCCGGGCTCATTGGACGTTTGGATCGGCAGCAAGGTTAAGGTTTCAGGTCTCTTGCGGGAGATTCACCATATAGCAGATGTTGTACGGTTATAAGCATTGCCAGAACCAGCGTGAGGCACGAAGTCCGTGTTTTCCCGTTTGCTGATAGGTAGCCTAAAGGTACTTAGTGTCATGTCCTGGGGTTAATGGCTGCATCATATAGAGTTCAATGGCGCTTCATTTGAACGCGGCCCTTTCTACCGATACTGTCAACGCACCACCCGTCCTTCAATCTGCACTCCCTCATCAGAGTACCTGTCACACAGAGCGGCCCTTCGCTCACCCTTCTGCTTTACACAACGGAAACAGCTGTTTATGCCCAAACGCGCCCTCAGGATTGAGACGCTTGCCAGACGTCGCGAGTTGTCTGCTCAACAGGTGAGTTGTCAAAGCCTTGCGCTCCAGTCGCGCTTTCTGGCACTCCCTGAGTACGGTCAGGCGCAGGTACTCGCGCTGTATGCATCCATTCACCACGAGGTGGATACGTTGGCAGTAGCCGTGCAGGCTCTTGCTGCCGGAAAAACGCTGCTCTATCCCGCGGTCGAGGGGAACGACATGCAGTTTCGCCGGGTGCAGGGGCTGGATGAACTGATTCCCGGTCGCTTCGGTATTCCGGAGCCGGTTGGAGGGGCCTGGGAGCCCCAGTTAGCCGACCTCATCGTGGTACCCGGGGTTGCTTTCGACTGCTCGGGGCGGCGTATCGGATACGGCAAGGGGTACTACGATAAATCCCTGCACCGCTTGGAGGGTTCCGGCAGGTTGGTAGGATTTTGCTACGATTTTCAGCTTTATGACGAGATAGTCGGCGAACCGCATGACGTGATGATGGATATAATTGTCACTGAAATAAGGGTGGTTCGCGTTAATAAAAATATAGGTTAGGAGGTACAGAGCGGTGAGTAATTTAGTGATGATTATGATTTCGATTATCCTGGTGCTTGTAGCAGGGGGCATTGGCTATGTGGTTGGCAACGTGCTGCGTAAAAAGTCTTCTGATTCTCTGGTGGCAAACGCCGAGGGTCTTGCAGCCAAAATGATTGAGGACGCCAAGCGTCAGACCGAAGTAATGGCGATGGAGGCCTCGATTCAGGCCAAAGACGCGGTATACCAGGCTAAAGAAGAGTTAGAGAAACAGTTTGAGCAGGAGTCAAGGGACAAGCGGCGCGATCTGCAGGCCCTGGAAAAACGTCTGCAGCAGAAAGAGGAAAACCTCGACAAGAAGACCAACGTATTTGATCAGCGCGACGCCGATTTCCTGAAGAGGGAGCAGGCGCTTGCGGTCAGGGAGCAGTCGCTGGTCAGTAAGGAGCAGGCGCAGAGCCAGAAGGAAGAGAAGCTTGATGCTCTGGTCGCCGAACAGCGCGCAAAACTGGAGCATATCTCCGGAATGACCTCCGCCGAAGCGAAAAAGTACCTGATGGACACCATGGAAGACGAGGCCAAACTCGACGTGGCCAAGGTCATCAAGGCGATGGAAGAGGAGGCGAAGGAAACTTCCGATAAAAAGTCGAAGAATATCCTGGCCCTGGCCATTCAGCGCTATGCCGGCGAGTACGTTGCCGAGCGGAGCGTTTCCGTGGTGACGCTCCCCTCCGACGAGATGAAGGGGCGCATCATCGGGCGTGAAGGACGCAACATTCGCGCACTCGAGGCGGCCACCGGCATCGACCTCATCATCGACGACACTCCCGAGGCGGTCATCCTTTCCGGCTTCAACCCGGTCCGCCGCGAGGTCGCCAAACTCTCCCTGCAGAAGCTGATCGCCGACGGCAGAATCCATCCGGGGCGCATCGAAGAGGTTGTCGCCAAGGCCCAGGAAGAAATCGAGCAGGCGATCAAGGAGGCCGGCGACCAGGCTGCCTTCGACCTCGGCGTGCACGGTATCCATCCGGAGATCCTGAAGCTGATCGGCCGGCTCAAGTACCGCACCTCTTACAGCCAGAACGTTTATCAGCACTCCCTCGAGGTAGCCTTCCTCTGTGGCATCATGGCGGCAGAACTCGGCATTAACGTGAAACAGGCCAAAAGAGCAGGTCTGCTGCACGACCTCGGCAAGGCGGTCGACCACGAAATAGAAGGGTCCCACGCAGTCATCGGTGCGGATATCGCGAAGAAATACGGCGAATCCCCCAAGATTGTCCATGCCATCATGGCGCATCATGAGGATGAGAAGCCGGCTACCGTGCTGGCGATCCTGGTCCAGGCAGCCGATGCCCTGTCCGGCGCTCGTCCCGGCGCACGTCGCGAGATGATGGAAACCTATGTGAAGCGTTTGGACGATCTGGAAAGAATCGCCACCTCGTTCGACGGCGTGCTCAACTCCTTCGCCATCCAGGCCGGCCGCGAGATCCGCGTCATGGTGTCGAGCGACCTGGTCTCCGATGACCGTGCACTCTTCCTCGCCCGGGACATCGCTAAAAAGATCGAGACAGAAATGACCTACCCGGGTCAGATCAAGGTCAACGTGATTCGTGAAACCAGGGCAACTGAATATGCCCGTTAAGCTCCTTTTTATCGGTGACATTATAGGTAAGCCCGGGCGTGAGGCGCTATCCCGGGAGCTGCACCGTATCGTGGATCGGCACAGGGTGGACCTGGTGATCGCCAATGGCGAGAACGCGGCGGGCGGTTTCGGGCTCACCGCAGAAACGGCGCAGGAACTGTTCAAGTGCGGCGTTCAGATGATCACCTCCGGGAACCACATCTGGGACAAGAAGGACTCGCTCGAGTACATCAAGCGCGAGGAGCGCATCGTGCGCCCGGCCAATTACCCGGAAGGGACCCCCGGCAGGGGAGCCACACTGGTGAGCACCCCGGGTGGCGTCAAGATCGGCATCTTGAACCTGGAAGGGCGTGTCTTCATGAACAACCTGGACTGCCCGTTTCGCTGTGCCGACCGAGAAATTGCCAAGTTGAAGGAGGAGACTCCGATCATCTTCGTCGACTTCCATGCCGAGGCAACCTCCGAGAAGGTTTCCTTGGGTTGGTACCTCGACGGACGGGTAAGCGCCGTGGTGGGAACCCACACCCACGTGCAGACTGCGGACGAGCGCATCCTTACCGCGGGGACGGCTTATATGACCGATGCCGGCATGACCGGCTCCTTTGATTCAGTAATTGGTGTCCGCAAAGAAGATGCTATCGAAAAATTCATCACCCAGCGCCCGGCCAAGTTCGAGGTTGCCAAGAAGGACATTCGGATTAACGGTGTGGTGATTGAGGTTGATGAGAAGAGCGGTCTGGCATTGAGCATTGAACGGATCAATCTCGCTGTCTAGGACCTGGCGGCAGATATGTTTTCCCGCATTTAAGAGAGTCGGGCGGATTTGACGTAAGTGCTCTCAGGCAAGGAACAGGCCTCATGCAATAACGAAGTCTCAAAGGGATGCCGCACTCACTGGGGATCCCTTTATTGCAATCTAAACAAAGATTTTCGGGAGGATAGTGATGACAGTTGTAGAACAGATGGAGATCATTAAGAGAGGGGCCGTCGAAATACTGGTAGAGAAGGAGCTGGTTGAAAAGCTCGAGAAATCAGTCAAGACTGGCGTGCCGCTCAAGATCAAGGCCGGTTTCGACCCGACCGCGCCGGACCTGCATCTGGGGCACACGGTGTTACTGCATAAGATGCGTCAGTTCCAAAAGCTGGGGCATGAGGTGTACTTCCTGATTGGCGACTTCACCGGCATGATCGGTGACCCGACTGGCAAGTCGGAAACCCGTAAGGCTCTGACTCGCGAAGATGTGCTCCGGAACGCAGAATCCTACAAGGAGCAGGTTTTCAAAATTCTTGATCCCAAGCTCACCAAGGTCGTCTTTAACTCAGAGTGGCTTGGTAAGCTCACCGCCTCAGACATGATTGCGCTCGCCTCGAAGTACACGGTCGCCCGAATGCTTGAGCGCGAGGATTTCAGCAACCGTTTCACTAATCAACTCCCGATCAGTATCCACGAGTTCATGTACCCTCTGGTGCAGGGCTATGACTCGGTCGCTCTGCAGGCGGATGTGGAGCTTGGCGGGACGGACCAGAAGTTCAACCTGTTGGTCGGGCGTGAGTTACAGCGTGAGTGGGGTCAGGCTCCGCAGACGGTCATCACCATGCCACTTTTGGAAGGGTTGGACGGCGTCAACAAGATGAGTAAGTCGCTTGGCAACTATATTGGCGTGAGCGAGCCTGCTGATGAGATCTTCGGTAAGATCATGTCGATATCCGATTTGCTGATGCTGCGCTATTACGAGCTTTTGAGCGACTTGTCCGGAACCGAGATCGAGACGTTAAAGGAAGGGCTGAAAGATGGCAGCGTTCATCCGATGGCGGCTAAGAAGTCTTTGGGCCGCGAACTGGTGGCGCGCTATCATGGAGAGTCTGCCGCAGCACAGGCCGAGGAAAATTTCGTCAGCCGTTACCGTGATAACCAGGTTCCCGAAGAAATGCCCGAATTCGCCCTGAAGTCTGATGGCAAAAAGGTTTTGCTTTGCAAGGTTTTGGCTGAGACGGGTCTTGCCAAGTCCAATGGCGAAGGACGGCGTTCCATTCAGGGGGGCGGCGTTAAGGTGAACGGCGAAAAAATCTCCGACGAAAATCAGGAGGTTGACTGTACGGGTGAATATATCGTTCAAGTCGGAAAACGCAGATTTGCCCGGGTGCGTTTCGCATAGATCCTCATCACGTACGTAGAGATATTACCATTATGGAGGGGCGATGCAGTTGATCGCCCCTTCGTGCGTTTTGTGGAACAGCACCACCCTCACCCCGGC
>Ga0209123_1001064_pt1 | contig 29330 bp, 30 predicted proteins | sample BarGraIncu00431A_FD_184500 | JGI IMG/M metagenome (GOLD analysis project Ga0209123, IMG submission 184500) | Arctic peat soil microbial communities from Barrow, Alaska, USA - Barrow Graham LP Incubations 004-31A (SPAdes) (version 2) | ecosystem: Environmental > Terrestrial > Soil > Wetlands >... | reverse complement strand
GGCATTTGGTAACGTTGATGGAGCAGCTTGCGGTTGTGGATGTGACCACGGAAAAGGCTTTGGTGCAGGAATCGCTGCAGTTGTAATTATAATTCTTCTTCTGATCGCAATGGGTATCGTATTCTAATTTAGAAAGGTGGAACTTCTCATGTACGGAATGAATCAAGGAATGGGTTATGGTGGTGGATTTGGTCAAGGTGGAGCATGTTGTCCTGCTCCGATTGTTCCTGTGCCCGCCCCAATTGCTCCTTATGGCGTGGGACCGGGCGTTGGTGCGGGCGTCGGTGTCGGTATCATTGCAGTTGCAATTCTGATTCTTATCGCTTTAGGCGTGATATTCTAAGAAATTCTTATTTGACAATCAGGTTATAAGGAGGTGTTTTGCTGATGTGTGTTTGTGTAAAACCAATATGTTGCCCCCCTCAGTATTGCGTGCAGGATTATTACACCCAACGATCCGTCCCAGTTATTCATCCGATCGTAACTATTAATCGCCAAAATATTATCGATGTTCCTCAGCATTATTACCAACAAACAAGCCGAAACGTAGTTGTTAACCAAGGTTTTCAACCTCAAGCTTTACCCGCTTATCCAGTTAATCAAGGGTTCGCTAATCGTAGTCTTTTCTTCTTAAATCGAAGATAATAAAAATTCCCCTCACATTTTTTTAAACAGATATAAGCTAAATAGATTGCATCAACTTTGTTGCAGTTTGTCCCACGGGAAAACAGTTTACTAAATTCATGATTCTTGATCATAAAATCCAGTTCATTAAAGCTCTTTATCCTGAGCAAAAAAAACAAAAAAAGCACAGGCAAAAGAACTTGACCTGTGCTATAAGTTGAGTTTAACTCTTCCGCCAAATAGTTTATGAAAACCATGCTCAAGGTGGTAGACCTTCTTCATATATCTCATTAATTTTGCAAAGTAGTTTTGTCTAATTTTAGCCGAGCGAGGTCAGACAAAAGCCTTGAAAAAACTCCGAATTGATACACTTTTGAAATCGGTAAAAATACAACCAAATCAATGGATTGACTGTAGTTGGGGCCAAAGTGCTGCCCAAAACGGGATCTTAGTATTGAAGTTGAATCGTTATAATGCATTTTTTAAATTTATTTATGTCTATCTTCCAATGTAGTCTTGAACAAATATATAACCGTTAGCTTGACTTGGAGTAATACCAATACCAACATAGTCAAACGACGAAGTCAGAATGTTGGCCTTGTGCGGAGGATCATTCATCAGAGCTTGGTGTGCAGCATCTACTGACGAATTTCCCGCGATGTTCTCCCCTGCTGACGTAAAAGTAATACCCAATGACTTCATCATTGCAAATGGATCTCCATATCTGGGGCTGGTATGGGAGAAATAGTTTTTGGCAACCATTTCATCGCTTTTAGTTTGGGCCATTTTTTGTAGCTGAGGGTCAATCTGGAGCAGTGCGACACCGGCCTTAGACCGTTCTTGGTTAATCAAATCAAGCATGTGCTGTTGGTCAGCAGTTAATTGTACTTGTGAAGGTGTGGGACTGGGTGTTGAAGTCGTTGTTGGTGAGGGTTGAACAGTCGGTGGGTAGTATGGCTGAGCTAGACTGCTTGAAATAGTGCCTACCGTATCATTCGGCAAATGAACAACCCACCAGCTTCCTAGTTTCCCTAAACATTCGATTATCTGATCTTTATTAGCGACACCAACTTTAACAAAGGTTGTTTCAGGCCCTGATCGAATATTGGCAGATGTGACGATGATCCTAACTTTAGCAGGAACATTGGTACGGCCGAATTGTGTCATCGCCATACTATTAGTAGGAAACACAGCCAAAACAAACGTAACAAGTAGTAAAATCCCAAATATAGTAATTAGCCTTTTCATATATCCTCCTTTTTAACATAAAAATATTATTGTTTTTATTATTCGGAATTATGTTGTCACTTATTCATTAAGGAAATAAGCAAGAGTAGGAATTTTGCCCGAGGGGGCAGCAATTTAGCTTCTGTATGAAATTCACAAACTCTTATCGTTAACTTCAATCATTTTGTGTATTATTCCTCCATTCTTATCATTCTCATTAAAAAAGGCTATACCTTCCCCTACCCCAGACTTATAGATCCTTATCAAAATGGCTAATCTCTATGCACTGCTAAAAACCAATTCAGCTTTATACTTAAACAGATAGAGCGCTTTTAATAAAAGCCTGACTTAAACCTTGGAACCCACTTGCAATAGGGGTTCTGGAAATATGTCGTTCACATCAAATTTGCTTCCAATGAGAATTAGTGCTTATGAATTGAGATTTAATTTTGTTTTAGGACTTAATGCAGTGGAATCATATTATAGGATGTTGTGTGTCGTGATAAACACGTTGTCCGGATATTCACCAATTTTCATGATGGTTTGTGCCCTAACGGGGCATGGGGGTTTCTATAGTTTCCATATTTCGAGGGGGGCTGTTTTCCTTAAATCTAATACACCTATACGCGCATATCTCTTATACCCCGTCCCCCCCAACTTTCGCGTATTTGTATACCCCCGGGGGCCGGAATTATTTTCTAAACAATAAGGACTGTTCCTTTTTGTAATTTTACATCAAAATTAAGGGTAGGCATTCTCTTTGATAATTCGCCTTCTTTTTATTTTATCCAGCAGGTAAGTAAAGGTAATTATTCCAACAACTTGCGATTCACATTGCAGTTGTTAGATGTTACACTTGTCCACATAGGAGGACACAATGAAGTAGCTATTGGTGGGGCCATTATGTTGTGCTAAACGAATCTGGTAGTTTTATACTTCTGAATGGTATGAAAAAAGGAGAAGAGCTAATATAACTTACGAATCTTAAAAAATGAAAGGGTGTACTCATGAAAAAGAAGCTAATTATCAAGTCAATTGTATTAATGATTGTATTTAGTATCATCGGTATGTCAGCTTTTACTATGAACATAGAAAAAGCTGATGCTGCAACAACCACGACTGTTAATCCTTACAACAACCAACTTGCTGTTAATACTAAAGCAAATGATATCATTCAAACAGCTAAATCCTTTATTGGCAGAGCTACCTATGCTACAAGTAGCGCTGAGGTAAGTACAACATACCCTTATAAATTCAGATGTGCATCTTTTATGAATTTTATATTTGAATATAATGGTGTTGATCTGGCAACATCAGATGAAAACAATATGATCCAGCAAGGATATTATGTTCCGAGAGACCAATTACAAAAAGGCGACCTTGTATTCTTTGACAGTACTCCTACAGATGGTGATCCAACCAACCACGTTGGTTTATATATTGGAGATAATAAAATCATCCACATGGCCAACTCCAAGCTAAATGTCGTTATATCTGATTTAAATAGTACCTCCTACTATAGAGACTCATATGTTGGAGCACGCAGGGTATTACCCAGCCTTTTATCAGCAAACCCGGCTACGAAAGGTGACAAAATTGTCTCTACATCATTTGGTTTAAAAGATAAAGTCACCATTAGTTCAACAACCAACAACGTAAATTCTATGACCTTTACAAACGGTGGATTAGTTAATTATATCTTAATGAAAAATGGTATTAATATAAGCACTAAAGATATAAAGGAACAAATGAAACTCGGTAAAGCAGTCTCTAAAAGTAATCTGCAAAAAGGCGATCTTGTTTTCTTTAACAATAATACTGGTTCCACTAACCCGGTAATGGTAGGTATTTATGCTGGTGATCATCGATTGATATTATGTACACCTACCGATGGAATTTACACTCGAGTTGACCTTTTGGATTATTATAAACAACACTATATAACCGCACGAAGGATTTAGTAATAAACACATTCTACAGGGAAGCATTTTATGATGTTTCCCTGTTTGGCTTTCTATCTACTTAGTATAAATCTTGAAATATTGGCTGCCTTAATAATCGGTCTTGTTTTCTAACTTAAGTAAAAATAATAACCTCTGGGAGAGGGTTGCGACGCTCGGTGCTTGACCGAAGGACCATTTGTCCTCTGCGGAGGAAAATGTCCCTTCGGTCCTCTAGCTTGTTACATGAATTGTGGTCCATGTGATGGCAATGAGTATATCCTCAGCCTTCAGCTTGCGGTATCCCTTGTGGTCCCCGTATAACTAACCCGTAAGTTCTATGAACACGGTTCTCTGATTTCCCAAAACTGCAACAGCTTTTCAATCGTTCGATATACTAAAATATAAGGCTGCCTTCCGGCCGACCTCAACTTGGGATTCAGTTATCTAAGTCAATGGGCTATCTATTAGAGTAGTAAATTGGAACTGATGAAATTGGTAAACATGTTCACTTTGTTGGATGTCCTCTAGAAAAGTGTTTCAGGACGCTGGTGCTATTGTCATCGCATATATAAGTGAGCGTTCGGATAATTACTTAATCAAGAAATTTTCGAGTCCTATGACTAGATCAGTCAACTCAGTTGCCTTACGAATTGCCAGCATAACCCCCGGCATAAAGCTTTCTCTCGAGAATGAGTCATGCCTGATTGTTAATGACTGGCCTACCCCTCCAAATAATACTTCCTGGTGAGCAATCAAACCCGGTAAACGCACGGAGTGAATATGGATTCCTCCAATATCCGCACCACGGGCCCCCGGGATTTTCTCATACTCATTCGAGTGCCCCTGAACCATAGGTTCACGGACTTCCGACATCACTTCTGCCGTTTTAATTGCAGTTCCCGATGGGGCATCAAGTTTTTGATCATGGTGTAATTCAATAATATCCACATTTGGGAAGTATTTAGCCGCTTCCCTGGAAAATAGCATCATTAAAATGGCCCCGATGGCGAAATTTGGCGCAATAAATGCACCCACGTGTCTTTTTACCACTAGAGCCCGAATTTCTTCTATCTCTTCTGCGTCCAAACCGGTTGTTCCGATAACTGGAATAACCCCGGCCATAATCGCTGTTTTTGCATTTTTTAAAACGGCTTGAGGATTTGTGAAATCCACTAAAACATCCGCGCCTGACACACGCAATATTTTGGTATCCAATGGACCAGAAATATCTACCCCGACTCGTGGTACACCTACAACAAAGCCAACGTCCATCTCTTGAGATCGCGTAGCTGAGGCACCCGCCAAAAGGAGATCCTCCTGTTTCAGAATCGAACGAATCACTTCTTGCCCCATTTTCCCACTTGCCCCAGCAACGAAAACTTTAATCTTCTTCAACGGAAACTCCTCCTACAATAATGGGGTAATACCAGCGAAGCTGATGCTATTTGTTTGAACTCGTAAATCCCCATTGTATCTTCCCGCGTAAACATTATCCTACTTGTCTTCATTTTATTCAAACTAGATCCTTGTGTTACCTTTGGTTTAACGAACGTTTTCATCAAACTCAATATGTCACTGCACGCCGTATTTTATGACAAAAGAGGAGGGCACCTCGGTCATGTAGGCACAGAGGGTAACCTAGCGACATACGTCTCTAGGTTATTAATTTCTGCCCAATAAATGGAAATATAAGTTTATATATTCCCAAATTTCCATAAACTTCATATAGTGTATAAGTACCAGTTTTATTAATCGTTAACCTATTGCATGAAGCAAAGGGGTGGTTATTGTCAATGTTAATCGGGATGCTGCACCATTGTAAACACCCGCAGAAAGTGATCAAGGCTTATGCCTATGCAGCCGTTGCAAAAGCAGAGGATGCAGAACTACTCTATTTTTCCCCCCGGGGTATTGATTTAGAAAATAGGATCATTCATGGCTACGTCTATGAAAATGGAAATTGGCAGAAAACTGAGAGTCCTTTCCCGGATGTTATCTATAATTCGGGAAGTCCCGAAAAATTGGATCGGGCAAAAGAAATTATTGATAAGCTCAGAGAAGACATTCCGTTTACCACATTTTCTATTGGAAATAAAATGAGGATCTATGAAAGACTAAGAAATTCAGGTGTATTTTCTCCCTATCTAATACCATCTAAAATTATCCATTCCCCCAGAGGATTTTTTGATTTTATTAATCAGTATCGCAATATTGTCTTTAAACCTGTTAATGGACGTAAAGGACAGGGTGTTACTTTCATTAGAAGGGTCAATGACCAGTTTCATTTGTTAGTATCGACGGATAATTATGACTTCAATTATGATGAGTTGCGCGCCTATATTTCCAGCAAGCTTCAGGAGGAACCATACCTGGTACAGCCGTATATCAATTGCAAGACTAGGTCAGGTCAGGCTTATGATTTTCGATTGCATGTCCAAAAGAACGAGGAAGGCAAATGGGTCATTACCGCGATTTACCCACGTATCGGGCCTCATGGAAGTATCGTTTCCAATATTAATAGTGGAGGTTCGACTAACTATCTGGTACCTTTCTTGAAACAGGAGTTCGGCGATAACTATTTTGATGTCAAGCGTTATCTGGAACAATTTTCTCTCCAACTTGCTGACCATATGAACCAACTACAACAAGATTTTTTTTCCGAAACGATTGATGAATTGGGAATCGATGTTGCTCTCGATGATATGAGAAAAATATGGATATATGAGGTCAACTGGCGTCCGGGATGCCCTCCAGCCTTCTATTTGGAGCTCGATGTCGTTAGAAATATGATAGGGTATGCGATATTTTTAGCGAGGAAACATCAAGCTAAACAATAATCTGTACCCTCATGACTGATTACAATGAGGTGAATATGTTGGCTTTTAACCCTAATGCGGATAAACCGATCATTGCGGTTACGGGAAGTGCAGGCAAAACTATGGTGAAAACTATGGTTTCCGCAATTTTAAGGGAAAGGTGGGTCGTGTTTGAATCGAAAGATTACTATAACACCGTCGATAAGACTATGGTTCATGCAGACGAGATTAGCTTTGTTCACCGGGCGGTCGTCTTAGAATACGGCATGGCCTTCCCTGGTGCGATTACGGAACACTGCCAGATCATCCAACCCAATATCGGTGTTATCACGAATGTAGGACTTGCCCATATTGGTAATTTTGAAGGCAGTGTAGAACTGCTCGCAGCTGCTAAATCGGAACTGATTAAAGCTATGAATCCATCCGGCATCTTATTTATCAATGCTGATGATTCGAATTCCAAACTGCTTCACACCCGCAACTATAAGGGGAAGATTCTCACAATCGGAATAGAATCAAAAGCAGATTATCAAGCTGAAAATATTGACTATGCAGAAGAAGGGATGACGTTTACGCTAATTCTGAGAGGAAATGAGTATCCCTTTCTAATTCCCATTTTTGGCGAGCACAATGTTTATAACGCTTTACTGGCGATTGCTGTTGCTGATCAATTGGGATTCCTAGTAACCGAAATGCAAGCGGGACTTCAAACTATGAAAAAGCCCAATCATCGCTTAGCCATTCATCGCTTGAAAGAGGGAATCACTGTTATTGATGATACTGTCCATTCTCATCCCCCAGCCGTGAAGGCTGCCATCGATGTACTCATGCACCTTGCCAAGAATAAGAAAATGGCTATTCTTGGTAGCATGCCGGAACTTGGTGAGCGGACCTACCAAGATTACGAGGATGTTGGTAGGTATGTTGCATCCAAGAAGATCGACTTTCTTTATACGTTCGGAAAGAGTTCGGTGCATATTGGCGAGGGAGCAATCAATGCTGGATATCCAGCCAATCAAGTCAAGCATTACAAACAATCTTATTTGAAAATAATGCATAAAGAATTAGTCCATTCCATCGAACCAGGCTTGACAATCCTGGTCAAAGGCGCCAGTCGATTGAATATGTATGAAACGGTACAGTTTCTGTGCGATCATTATAAATTAGAGTAATCTGATGATTTCATTAAAAGAGGTTAGATGAATGAAAACAATAGTATTTCTGGGCGCCTATAAGTCCGGATCGAGCAGAGAGGCGTTAAAGGCCGCTGAACGGCTTGGGTATTATACCGTGCTGTACACCGATCGACTCAATTTCCTGGAAATCCGCACATCTTTTCCTGATGTTCACCTAATGCAATTGTGTGATTTAAATAACATTGAAGAAATAAAAAATGATATCAGACGTCTCCTCTCAACTGGACTCGAGATCTGTGCAATCGTCAGTTTTATTGAACCTTACTGCCATACCGCCTGTCTACTCGCTGAGGAATTCGGAGTGAACCGTTTTTCCACGCACGCGATTTACACCATGCAAGATAAAATCCTTTCGCGACAAATTCTCTCCAAGTCACCTAATAACGCTAAGTTTATGGTCTTATCGAAGGATGTATCTATTTCGTCCTTACTGAGGGAAATTAATAGTGGCTTTCCTTTTATCCTGAAATCGCCTCATTCCTCAGGCTCCAAAGACGTGTTTAAAATTAATAATTCTGAAGAGTTCAAACGCTATTTGAAAAAAGTCTCTCAAAAGTCAATGGAGTCAATTTTAGCTGAAGAATTCCTAGACGGACCGCAATATTTGGTGGAAGTAATTGTTTATCAACAAAAACTTCACATTATCGCCGTTTTTGAACAAGAGATCATCCATCATACTCGTTTTATCGTAACAGGCTATAACTTGATAATTGATCCCCCTCTAGACTTTTACAGGGATTTGAGAGAAGCAGTGGAGGCTATTGTCGAAACGCATGGAATGGAATCAGGAGCCTGTCATCTGGAAATGCGCCACGTTTGGAAGAAAAAAGCACTTCTTATTGCAGCTGAAGATAATGACTCGGGACATCTTCAAAAGAAAACTTGGAAACTCGTTGAAATTAACCCTCGAATTTCCGGGGGAGGCATGAATAGATTGATAGAGATAGGCCTGGGAATTAATTTGGTTGAAGAAACCTTAAAACTCGCGCTTGGGCAAGAGCCAAATCTCCTACCAAGACATAAGCAATATGTCTTCGCCCAGTATGTTACCCTTTCTGAAACTGGAATCTTAGAAAAAATCACAGGTAGAAAGAAGGCCTCCGACTGCCCTGGTGTCCAAGAGGTTTTTTTAAAACCTCGAAAAGGGACACTGCTCATACCGCCTCTCTCCATGGGGCATCGGTATGCCTATGTGATTGCTACGGGCGACAGTGAAGAATCGGCAAGAATAAATGCAAAATTTGCTGCTTCCCAGATAAAGTTTTGGCTTGCTCCGCCACCAGAATGTTTACCTGACAATAAACTATCTACAGATGACGAAACCTTAGCGCTCCAAGAAAAGAACAAGGGTACCTGATTTAGATATGCGCGATAAGAACAGCAGACTCTCCAGATATTCAAAGAGGCCTACCTAATTTCATGTAGGCCTCTTTCTTATTCTCTTAATCGAGTTGCAAGATGGACCATAGATTTATCATACGTATCACCCTTGATTAACAGAATGCAATGTTCATCTAACATTTCTTTAAGTAGACGGTAAGCATCATCATATTGCTCTAAGGCACAAACGTGGCCGCTCCACCCGTTTTCTTCAGCGTACTCTACCATTTTTGCGACCATTTTTCCAGCCATCTTCCCAACTGAAAGCAGAACATCCACTCTCGTCCGTGCAATCATTTCTCCAGAGTTTCGATAAACTTCCTTATGCAAATTCCCGAGGTCGGTTAAACTTCCTAACAATGCCATTCTTTTTTTTCCTTTTCCCATTTCATCCAACACCTTGAAAGCTGACTCCAAGGAATTAAGGGTGATCTTCCAAGTATCATCAAGGATCATGGAACCACCAGTACCAGGGAGTATTTCTAAATGCCTGAGCATATTATGAAAGGTTTGAAGCCGTTCTGCGGCTTCGCTCATTCCTATTCCCATCTCATGAACGGCGGCACAGGCGGCCAAAGCATTATAGACTTGATGCTCACCATAGCCCGGCACAAAAATTGGATATGTCAGGTTCTCAAAGCTTAAAACAAAATCCATGCCCTTTTCTCCATAGTGGACCTCTGATGCTTGGAAATCTGAAGGACTATGAATACCAAAATATACAATACGCCCTTTCAAGTTATCAAGCTTAATTTGTTTGCTCTTTTCATCATCGGCGTTGATAATCAGGGCCCCATCATCGGCCAGTATGCTCACCATTTCTCCCTTAGCTTGGATATAACCGTCTACTGTTTTACATCCATCCAGATGGTCTACCCCGATGTTTGTGATGATACCAATCGTTGGTTTAAAATATTTAATACTATTAATAATGTCACCTGGTCTACCCACTGCTGTTTCAAAGACAGCAGCCTCTGTAGTCTCTTCTATCCCCATCAGATAACTTAAATGGCCGGTGCGACCATTTGCCGAGGCGTTTGTGGCATGGACTTTAAACTTATTTTCAAGGATATGGTTGATCATATCCTTTGTCGTTGTTTTTCCACATGTTCCCGTCACAGCGACCACAGGAATCTGAAAAAGGTTCCGGTAATATTCAACAAATTGCCAATAAGCGATTTGTACATCTTCAACTAAAATAATCGCACATCCGTCTATACCTTTCAAGTCTGCGAAATAGTTAGCCGTGATAACCGCACAAGGAACACAACTTCGGATAATATCCCAATCGACGTTCCATTTTGATTTCAAAAAAAGTAGCGTATTGGGGTTCTTCATCTTTTTCAAGTAATACGCCACATTCTTAATCAGTAAGTCATCCGATCCTAGAATCAAGGCACCGTTCACCAATTTACTGATTTTACCCACTGAAAAGGGTTTCATTATTCTCGTTCACTCCCTTATAACGAGTCTCACTACGGTAATAGTTTTACTATTTTTATAGTTGCCAATCTTGGTGAAACCTTTCACCAGAAATTCAGGCAATGATAGAGGGGTACAATTTGCGGTCAGTTCCTTTACACCATGGGCCTTGCAATACTTTAATTGCTCTGTGAATAAAGCTCTAAATACGCCCTTGCGCCGAAAGGGCTTTTCAACATAGATGCCTCTAAACAAGGCCTCTTGACCCTTGATGACACAACAAGCACAGCCGATCGGGATCGAATCAGGATGATTGGTGATAAAAGCAGCAAACCAAACGGCACAAGGTGGGTCGGATATAATAACCCGTTCTCGTGCTGCTCTCGTCGTGAAGCGTTTTATCGTTTCAAATTCTGTTTGACGAATTGTATAGTCCATCATACCACTCCGTTCTATCATCACTTTAATCGTTTGATTAAGCCAAGGATAGGAAAAGGGTTATATCTTGGATCGTATCCCAATCAAGTTTCTGTTTTCTCGCCAAAAGTAGGACAGCGTTTTGTTTAATCATCAATTCTGTGAAGTATTTTGCATCCTGAATGCAAATAGTCAGATCCTTGAATTAATACACCATTTACCACTTTTCTGATTTGGCCTGCGAAAAACGATTCCATTATTCTCTTGCACCCCCCCTTTATTGATATAGTGTATGTCCTATTGTGAACTTAGGTGCTTTGATCAATTTACATTGGATAATCTTTCTAATGTAGTCTTTCTTCATTCGATTTATGGGAGCGAGTGCCAGTATTGTAGAGGCCTTGTTCTTCCCTTACAAAACAGCTAGCTTTGATATCCACATTACTGTTTTATTTGTATTTAATCATAGGAATTAAGATATAACATTAGTTAAATGTAATATATACATTCTATTATGTTCGTTTTACTGTATGTTATAAATTGATTATTGCTAATAATTTTTAAACATAAGATAAATTCATTATGTATTCAAAAACGAACATGAATTATCGGTGTTTATTACTATGTAATATTTTTCTAATTGAAAAGCATTAACTCTTATGCTATATTTATGTCGCAACGCAGTTAAAAAAACTATCGTCGTCTTAAAACCAATTCACGGGAGGGAACTAATGAAAAGATTTATAGTTTTAGGAATAAGTGTATTTCTTAGTTTCAGCATCATTGTTCCTAGTTCGGTCCTTCCTGCTTCGGCAGCAGTCGCTACATCTGGTCAAGCGCTAATTGATCAGAAGGCAGATGCGATAGTCAATACGGCAACTAGTTTGATTGGAAAAGCCACCTACCAACGCTATGTGTACAAGCCAACCTACCCTTATCAATTCGGCTGTAGTGGTTTTATCTACTATGTATTTCTGCAAAACGGTATAAACCTGGATACCAGAGATACTCAATTGCAAGCCCAATTGGGTGAATATGTGACAAAGGATCAGCTGAAAAAGGGAGATTTAGTCTTTTTTGATTCGAGCCCTAATGATGCCTATCCGGTGACCCATGACGGTATTTATATCGGGGACAATAAAATCATCCACATGGCGGATAGCTCAAACAATGTGGAGATTTCCGACTTGAACGGAAAAGCCTACTACCGTGATTATTACAAAATGGCTCGCCGCGTCATCCCAAGTTATATGCCTCCGGTTAACCCGACCAAAGCGGATGCAATTGCTGGAACGGCAAATAGTCTGATCGGAAAAGTACGCACCGGCTCCTCTTACAATGAAAGCACTTTAACGTTCAACAGCCCTGGATTTGCTTACTATGCTTACAAGCTGAATGGGATTGACCTAAAAGCCAAAACCGTGAGCGAACAAGTTAAATTGGGGACGTACGTTCCAAAAGACCAGCTTAAAAAAGGTGATCTAGTCTTCTTTTCAAACTCTGGTAGTGCCGGAAAAGCTGCGTTGGTAGGCATTTATAATGGTAACTACCAAGTGATTTACAATGCCGGATCTTCGCTTGGGGTTATCAATGCCTTCATTCTCACAAGTTTTTATCAAAGCAATTATGTTACTGCACGTCGCATTTTGTAAGAACAGTGAGGCCCTCCTCGTTCATGTTGACTAATAACCTAGTGACTTAAGTCACTAGGTTATTTTGTTGCGAATTTATGTTTCACAAAATGGAGAAATTCCTACTTATGTATATGTTCCCGGGCTCATGCGGACTGCATATAGTGAGGAGAGACCAGTTTGATCATCGTTAAACCTAATGCGTAAAGCAAAGAGGTGGATATTGTTATATGATAATTGGGATGTTGCACCATTGTAAAGACCCGCAGAAAGTGGTCAAGGCCTATGCTTATGCAGCCGTTGCAAAAGCAGAAGGTGTAGACCTCCTCTATTTTTCCCCCCGATGTGTTGATGTCGAGAACAGGAAAGTTCATGGCTACGTCTATGAAAATGGAAATTGGCAGAAAACTGAGAGTCCTTTCCCGGATGTTATCTATAATTCAGGAAGTCCCGAAAAATTGGAACGATCAAGTGAAATTATTGAGAAGCTAAAAGAGGATATTCCTTTTACCACATTTTCGATCGGAAATAAAATGAGGATCTATGAAAGACTAAGAACCGCTGGCGTTTTTTCTCCCTATCTTTTACCATCTAAAATTGTAAATTCTCCCAGGGTATTTTTCGATTTCTTTAATCAGTATCGCAATATTGTATTTAAACCTGTTAATGGACGTAAAGGACAGGGGGTTACGTTCATTAACAGGATCAATGACATGTTTCATTTGTTAATTTGCACGGACGATTATAATTTTAATTATGACGAGTTGCGGGCCTATGTCTCCAGCAAGCTTCAAGAGGAACCGTACCTGGTGCAGCCCTACATTAATTGCAAAACTCAGTCAGGACAGGCTTATGATTTTCGATTGCATGTCCAAAAGAACGGGGAGGGCAAATGGGTAATCACCACGATTTATCCACGTATGGGACCTTATGGAAGTATCGTTTCCAATATCAATAGTGGTGGTTCGACTAACTATCTGGAACCTTTCTTGAAACAGGAGTTCGGCGATGATTATTATGATGTCAAGCGGTATCTGGAACAATTTTCTCTCCAACTGGCTGACCATATGGATCAACTACAGCAAGCTTCCTTTTCCGAAACGATTGATGAATTAGGAATCGATGTCGCTCTCGATGATATGAGAAAAATATGGATATATGAGGTCAACTGGCGTCCGGGATGCCCTCCAGCCTTTTATTTGGAGCTGGATGTCGTTACCAATATGATAAGGTATGCGATGTTTTTAGCAAGGGAACATCAAGCAAAACATTGAGTCTACCTGCGTAACGAATTACAATGGAGGTGAATATGTTGGCTTTTAACCCTAATACTGAAAAACCGATCATTGCTGTTACCGGAAGTGCAGGAAAGACTATGGTGAAAACTATGATTTCTGAGATTTTAAGGGAACGCTGGATTGTGTTTGAATCTAAAGATTATTACAACACCGTCGATAAGACTATGGTTCATGCAGACGAGATCGGCTTCATTCACCGCGCGGTCGTCTTAGAATACGGCATGGCCTTCCCTAATGCGATTACAGAACACTGCCGGATTATCCAACCCAATATTGGTGTTATTACGAATGTAGGACTTGCCCATATTGGTAATTTCGAAGGCAAGGTAGATCTACTAGCAGCCGCTAAATCGGAACTGATTAAAGGGATGGATCCCACAGGGTTCTTATTCCTGAATGCTGATGATCCGAATTCAAAGCTGCTTCACACCCATAACTTTACGGGGAAGATTCTTACGGTAGGAATAGAATCGAACGCAGACTATCAAGCAAGAAAAATAGGCTATTCGGAAAACGGGATGACTTTTACGCTCATTCTGAAAGGAACAGAGTATACCTTTTTGATTCCCGTCTTTGGCGAGCACAATGTTTATAACGCTTTATTTGCTATTGGTGTGGCTGATCAATTGGGATTTCTTCCAACCGTAATACAAACAGGGCTTCAAAATATGAAAAAGCCCAATCATCGCTTAACCATTCATAGGTTGAAAGACGGAATAACGATCATTGATGACACTGTCCATTCTCATCCCCCAGCCGTGAAGGCTGCCATTGATGTACTCATGCACCTTGGTAATCGAAAGAAAATAGCTATTCTCGGTAGTATGCCGGAACTTGGTGAGCGGACCTACCAAGATTACGAGGATGTTGGTAGGTATGTTGCATCCAAGAAGATCGACTTTCTTTATACGTTCGGAAAGAGTTCGGTGCATATTGGCGAGGGAGCAATCAATGCTGGATATCCAGCCAATCAAGTCAAGCATTACAAACAATCTTATTTGAAAATAATGCATAAAGAATTAGTCCATTCCATCGAACCAGGCTTGACAATCCTGGTCAAAGGCGCCAGTCGATTGAATATGTATGAAACGGTACAGTTTCTGTGCGATCATTATAAATTAGAGTAATCTGATGATTTCATTAAAAGAGGTTAGATGAATGAAAACAATAGTATTTCTGGGCGCCTATAAGTCCGGATCGAGCAGAGAGGCGTTAAAGGCCGCTGAACGGCTTGGGTATTATACCGTGCTGTACACCGATCGACTCAATTTCCTGGAAATCCGCACATCTTTTCCTGATGTTCACCTAATGCAATTGTGTGATTTAAATAACATTGAAGAAATAAAAAATGATATCAGACGTCTCCTCTCAACTGGACTCGAGATCTGTGCAATCGTCAGTTTTATTGAACCTTACTGCCATACCGCCTGTCTACTCGCTGAGGAATTCGGAGTGAACCGTTTTTCCACGCACGCGATTTACACCATGCAAGATAAAATCCTTTCGCGACAAATTCTCTCCAAGTCACCTAATAACGCTAAGTTTATGGTCTTATCGAAGGATGTATCTATTTCGTCCTTACTGAGGGAAATTAATAGTGGCTTTCCTTTTATCCTGAAATTGCCTCATTCCTCAGGCTCCAAAGACGTGTTTAAGATTAATAATTCTGAAGAATTCAAACACTATTTGAGAAAAGTCTCTCAAAAGTCGATGGAGTCAATTTTAGCTGAAGAATTTCTAGACGGACCGCAATATTTGGTGGAAGTAATTGTTTATCAACAAAGACTTCACATTATCGCCGTTTTTGAACAAGAGATCAGCCATCATACACGTTTTATCGTAACAGGCTATAATTTGATAATTGATCCCCCTCTAGACTTTTACAGGGACTTGAGAGAAGCGGTGGAATCCATTGTCGCAAATCATGGAATGGAATCAGGAGCCTGTCATCTGGAATTACGCCATGTTTGGAGGACAAGAACTGTTCCTATTCTCAATCAGGATAATGCCTGGGGACATCTTCATGAGCAAAAATGGAAATTGGTTGAAATTAACCCTCGAATCTCCGGGGGAGCTATGAATAAATTGATTGAGATAGGCCTTGGACTTAATTTGGTTGAAGAAACCTTAAAATTAGCGCTTGGGCAAGAACCAAATCTCCAACCAAGGCATAGGCAGCATGTCTTCGCTCAGTATGTTATACTTTCTGAAACCGGAATCTTAGAGAAAGTCACTGGTAAACAGAAGGCCTCCCTCTGCCCGGGAGTGCAAGAGGTTTATATAAAACCATGCCAAGGTACATTACTGATACCTCCTCTCTCCATGGGGCATCGTTACGCCTATGTGATAGCTGTGGGCGACAGTGAACAATCTGCAAGGAAAAATGCTAAATTTGCTGCTTCCCAAATACAGTTTTGGCTTTCACCCCCTCCAGAACGTTTGCCTAAAAACGAACTATCTCAAGGTGCTGAAGCTTTAGCACTACAAGAGGAACCAGATATAGAGATGCCTGATAAAGAATAATGCCTTCGGAAGTTTTTGCAAATAAGGCCTACCTGATTTTCAGGTGGAGCTTTTTTTTGATTAATCTCTTAATTTAGCCGCCAGATTAATCATAGATTTATCATACATGTCTCCCTTGATTAACAAAATGCAATGTTCATTCAATATTTGTTTGAGCATACGGAAGGCATCATCATAGGCCACTAATGCATAAACTTCACCGCTCCACTCCATCGCCTCGGCGTACCTGGCCATTTTTCCAGTCATTTTTGCAGCCATCTTACCGACTGAAATGAGGACATCCACTCCCGCCCGCGCAATCATTTCTCCGGCGTTTAGATAGACTTCCTCGTGACAATTCCCAAGGCTAGTTAAACTTCCTAACAATGCTATTCTCTTTTTCTCTTTCCCCATCTCATGCAGTACCTTGAAAGCCGCATCCAAAGAATCAATGCTAATCTTCCATGTATCATCAATAATCGTAGAACCAGCAGTACCGGGAACGATTTCTAAATGCCTTACCAAATTATTAAATGTCCGTAACCGATCTGCCGTTTCTCTCATCCCGATCCCCAACCCCATCTCCTGAACGGCAGCGAAGGCAGCCATCGCATTATATACTTGATGCTCCCCATAACCCGGTACGAACACCGGATACTTCATGTGCTGAAACACTAAAACAAAGTCCATGCCATTTTCTCCATAGCGAACCTCTGATGCTTGAAAATCGGAAGGGTTATGGATACTGAAATATACAATACGTCCTCTAAATTTATCAAGCCCAATTTTTTTGCTCTTTTCATCATCCGCATTAACAATCAGGACTCCTTCATCGCCCAGTATGCTCACCATTTCTCCTTTAGCTTTGATATAGTTATCTACTGTTTTACATCCATCCAGATGGTCTACCCCGATGTTTGTGATGACTCCGATGGTTGGCTTAAAATATTTGCTACCATTAGTAATGTCACCTGGCTTACCCACTGCTGTTTCAAATACAGCGGCCTCTGTAGTCTCGTCTATCCCTATCAAATTACTAAAATGACCGGTGCGACCATTTGCCGAGGCGTTTGTGCCATGAACTTTAAAATTATTATCGAGGATATGCTTGATCATCTCCTTTGTCGTTGTTTTTCCGCATGTGCCAGTTACGGCGACCACGGGAATCTGAAAAAGACTCCGATAATATTCAACAAATTTCCAATAAGCAGTTTCAATATTTTCTACAAAAATAATCGTACACCCGTCTATACATCTTAGGTCTTCAAAAAATTCATCCGTGATAACTGCACAGGGAACACATCTTCGGATTACATCCCAATCTACCTTCCATTTTGATCTCAAGAAGAGGAGCGTATTGGGGTTTTTCATCTTTTTCAAGTAGTATGCCGCATTCAGAATCAGCAAATCATCAGAACCTTGAATTAATGCACCATTTACCAATTCTCTGATTGCTCCTACGAATAATGGTTTCATTATTCCCTTTCACTCTCCTCCTTGTAAGTTCTATATTGTATGTTCACTTAGTACAAGAAGAGACTACAAATTGGCCAAAGTAAATCTGTATTCTCTTCTTGGTAATTACCATTTCACAATACTCTGCCCCTTCTCCGCTAGTACCATTATATACTCCTTGTTACGACCTCTATTATGTCAGTAGCAAACTTCATTCATCTTCTCAAACCTCAACTGCAAACAAATTGACAAATTAACGACAAGGACTATGCTTATTGGAGTAAGTCCTATCTTCATATTATAGAGCAACCCCACTAGCCAATAGGCTAGGAGGTCTGCGAGGGGATATGATAACTTCTAGTCACTATTAGGGCAAATAGGATCAATTGCGGTGTCAAAAGTCAGCTGAAGTTGAATTAAAATAATCATCTTCTCTTGAACCGTTCTGAAAGTTCCTTCTTCAAAGGGTCCACCGTTCAACGGTACGCGGTCGATTGCATCATCCATTTCATTAATTTGACTGAATACAAGCTTACAGGTTGGTAATGAGTTGAAGAACTCATTACTTACCATGTTAAACTCGGAAATATCGCCCGACATCAAATGGTCTTTAGGCGAAAACCCAGAAGGAAGCGACTGGGAGCTTAAAAATTCGTATTCTTGCTTCATGGTGATGGTTTTCGAAAAAATCAGTATTAGTTAATAGTGCATGTCTATGGCCACGCGGATCAAGTATAACCTGACTAGTAACTCCAGCAAAACGGTGGTTATGGCGGTCATCGCCTTCTTCTGCAAGCATGGTACTTCCTTCAAATTCGTGAACATGGCTCTGTGTGCCCTCTTCTTGTTGTTTCATAGTTGACAACTCCTTCTGCTCAAACATTAAAAATATAGAATCACGTTTTTGAATTGTATATTTATAGCTGCGCCGATTATTGCAAGGATAATTTTGATAATTAATGCTGAAGTTCTCCGCCTGGTGTTTCTTGCTTGTCTGTAAAGTATATGTTCATGTCCCAATATCTGTTCCTTTGCCATGTAGTATACTGAACGGAATTCTTCGTTAGTGCACTACAGTACTTTTAAATATTAATAAATCCAATAACTGAATATATAGGTACTACAAACCCAAGAAACCGATTCCGCAACACTGCCGCAATTATCTATATGTCGTTTGTAGGTTTTTCCACATTGCCCACATTCGACCCTACCAGTCAAGGCGTACCGTTTCTGATATTTCTCTCGATCTCCCTCTCTGTTGCCTTTAGACTTTCCTCTCTCCACCATCAAATCCTGTGCTTTCTCAAAATCTTCTCTTGTAATAATAGCGGGGTGGCTATCTTTCACATAATACATAGGAGCTTCACCATAATTTCTCTTCCTATTATATGTGTCCGTAGTGATCTTTTTTTGCAGACGGGCATCCCCGACATACTTTTCGTTCTTCAAAATATCTCGAATGCTTGATTCAGCCCATTTGACCTTTCCGAAGACGTTTTTAATTTCGTCTACTTCGAGACCTTTGGCTATGCGAAAAGGGTTTATGAGCCAAAAAGGATAGCTGCGGCTATCCTTTTGATTATAATTCACTTGTCGTCACCCCATGAACTGGGTGTACTATCTTCTATAGTAGAGATACTAGTAACCCTTCATATATAAATACGCGCATGTTACACCAAGACATCAACCCCGGCGTAGCCACGCCATGGACAGGATGTAGACTCCTCTTAAATTTGATCTCACAATCAACCCTACTACTACCACGACAAACCAAGAGAATGTTTCTTGCCTCTTGAAGCAACATTGAAATCGTTGTAAAATGGTATCGATAAGCTTGAGCATATGTCGTTGTCCCCTTTGTTTTTTTGTGTGAGAACAATAAACTATCAGGGAGACGACAATAAATCAAGTTTATTTTTATTTGATTAAATATGGGTTGAACATTGAACTCTTAAGAAAGGACTATCAATGAAGTAATACCAACAAGTGTACCATTCTTTCAGTTTAGCAAACACTCACAATTTAATTAACATATATTTTTGCTAGCCAAAAAACGTGTGTTAAGATTCACCCATTACGCTACTCTTTCCTCCACTACTATTTTCTTATGTGAAGCTTTACGTCCATGTAACAAATGATATAAAAAGGCACATGCAACCGTTACAATCGCCATACCCATATATACACCCCTGTAACCACTAAAAGGGATAAATAATCCTAATACAAAGGGTCCAACTCCAACTCCTACATCAACAAATATAAAAAAAGTAGAATTCGCTAGTCCCAATCGGTGCTGTGGAGTCACTTTAACGGCAATTGCTTGACCACAAGATTGTACAACTCCTAAGCCAAAACCGAGAAAAGCCCCAGCAACTAATAATGTAACCCCATGACGGGCTTGACTAAGGAAAATCATTCCGATCATGAAGGTAATGAAGGCCGGATACATAATTATATTTTCACCTTTGGAATCAAATAATCGACCAGTAATTGGTCTTGAAACTAAGATAACAACAGCGTATACGATGAAAAAGAAACTAGCTGCGTCCATTAAATGAATTTCTTTGGCATACGGCGTGAGGAAAGAGATGAGACTTGAATAGCTGAAGTATATAATCGCACAAACGATAGAAATTGGAATGGCCTTTGATTCAAAGAAATTACTCCATTTGAACCCTTTCATCTCCTCTAATTGCTTATTCGTCAATGTAATTTCAGGAACAGATAAACAGAGGACGTTCACAAAAGTTAATACCGCAGAAATTGTGCAAGCAACAAAAATCAGTCTGAAACTCCCATGTTGCATCATAAACATTCCAAGGAAGGGACCGATAGCCGTTGCAAGCGTGATACTCAGCATGTAATAGCCAATACCTTCTCCTCTTCTGCTCTTGGGAATAATATTCGTAACAATTGTCCCTACTGCGGTAGCCGCAATACCATATGCCACACCATGAAGAAAGCGAATAATATACAGGAACCAAATATTATTTATACCAAAATAGAATAACGTCATCGCCAAACATAAAATGGTTCCTGTAATGAGCATCTTTTTTCTGCCTACGCGTTCAATCCATCTTCCGCAAAACAAACGTGCAAAAAGCGCCCCAATTACAAAAATGCTGGCGGCAAGACCCGCTTCACTGGGCGAAGAATTGAAAGTATCCATCGCATATGCGGTCATAATTACAATTAATAAGTAGTAGTTCATCATCAGAAAAAAGTTTGCTAAGGTACCAATTAAAAAATCTTTCGTCCATAACTGTGGTTTAATCATCTATCCAACCGCCTTTTACTTATTGTATAGTTACAATCCAATCATACACCTTTACAAATGTATGCGTCCAATTTAAAATATGCATTGATTTAATGCATATTAGTTATAAATGTAGGCTGTAAAAAGGGGTGTTATCTATGGAATGGAGTCAACTCCAATATTTTCAAACTGTTGCTCGATTACAACATTTTACTCGTGCATCTGAGAAACTTAATATCTCACAACCTGCATTAAGCCGGGCAATTGCCCGCTTAGAAGAGGAATTAGGCGTACCATTATTTGAACGTCAAGGACGCACTATATCTTTGAACCGTTACGGGCAAATATTCCTGAAACGAGTGAACAATGCCATGTATGAAATTTGCGAAGGACAACAAGAGATCCAACATTTAGTCGATCCTTTTAACGGAAGTGTTTTACTTGGTTTCCTACACTCACAGGGCTCGAATTTAGTTCCAGATTTACTCGGTTTATTTAACAAGAACTCTCCTAATATCAAATTTCAGCTATATCAAAATACCTCTAACAGGCTCTTAGATAAGCTAGAAACATCAGGAATTGATCTCTGCTTCTGTTCTCAGCCTGTTGCACGAGCAGGAATTCAATGGATACAATTATTAACAGAAGAATTATTTGTAATCGTACCACAAGAACACAAGCTTTCGATACGAAGCCATATTAAGCTTAAAGAACTTGCTGAAGAACAGTTTATTACTTTTAGAAAAGAACTTACTTATGGTGAAATCACAGATCGGCTTTTTAGAGAGGCTGGATTCAGCCCAAATATAACATTTGAAGGCGAAGAAATAGGCACTATTGCAAGACTAGTCGCCGCTAAACTAGGGATTGCGCTTATACCTTATTTAAAAGGATTAGACATGACAGGAATAGTGCAATTACATGTATCAGAACCAATATGCCAAAGGGTTATTGGAATGGCTTGGGTTGAAGGAGGATATTTATCTCCTGCCGCCAAAAGTTTTAAACAATTTGTCCTAGATCATTTTTAGTATATTCTTATTAATACTTTGTAAATATAACCAACTACTGGTGGGGTTCACTCTTCCGTCAGACAGTTTATTCAAACCACGCTCAAGGTGGTAGACGTTCTTCATATATCTCACTAATTTCACGAAGTAATTTTTTCGCATTTCATCCTCTTTCTCCCTCTGATTTTAGCAGAATGAAAGGTCTGACAAAAGCTTATAAAAACTCCGAATTTGATACACTTTTGAAATCGGTAAAATACCAGTGAAATCAATCGTTTGATTGTAGTAGCGGCTAAAGTGCTACTCAAAGTAGGCATTTGCTTGTCTTTCATCAAGTATAGCTTTTACTTGACTTATATAGTCCATCTCCATTCTCGGACAGGATGGAATAATGAAGGAAAGGTCATAATCTACTGTATAAAGTCGAGACTCACACAATACTGAATCCTTATTCCTACCATCACCTGTTTCAAGGCTCTACTTTTCATAGTAATAAATACCATCAAACCACTTTCTAGGCTCTTTTTTACTTGTTACCCTTATTTCCCATGCCTTAAGATAGGTCTGCGGTACATAATGCTGCCATTTTACTGTCATACTTCATCCCTTATGTTAAATTTGATTTATTAAAACCCAAAACCTACAAATTGGCTTTCTTTCAGGTATTCTTCTAACTTATTTTTACTCCTTAGAGTCATTAAATGAACAACTACACTATAGAACATTCTTACCCCAAAGGTTTCTTCACCCTTAATTGCCCTTATTTCCTCAATATAACCCTTTGAATCTTTAATTTTAACTTCTGTACCCCATGAGTTGTATATTCTTATGGCCTCGGCTATACAGACTTCCTTTAATTTCTTATAACCCTCTAACTCAGATTCTTCTATCAATTCATCTTGGTACTCATTGAACTTCAATTTTTTCGGCTTATTTTGCTTTACCCACACATTTTTATTAATCTGTATATCCCCATCTGAGTCCTCAACACCACCATGCCTTTTTAAACCCTCTTGCCATGCTTCATTGGTGATTTCCGTTACAAATAAGTCAAAACCATTTTCATTACACAGGCTTACCAACATGTTTATTATTTCTATGCTTACTCCTTTGCCTTTCATGGATGGTGGTAATAGTAGATTTGTCAATGATATGTAGTTATAATTCTTCATACTAACTGTTATTTGTAAAACAAAGTCTCTTTCACCTATTTTTCTGCTAAACCTAATGTGTTGTCCACCATACCTATACTCAACTTCACACTGTTTACCTATAAGATTTACAATATATATCTTTATTTTTTCTTCAAAGAAATCTAATATAGAATCAATATCCATAGCAATATCTACCCCTTTGTGACATCATTTTTATCTATTGTACCAAATTTTCCCCTTTATCCCAATCTATTTTGTTCTGTTCCTAAGAATACCCTTTTAAAATTATCAGTACTTTTGATGTTATACTGCAATCTTTCTCTTTGGTGCCAGAACCGAATAGGTTGTGCTCGAACACAGCATTATTAAGCGCACTCTCCCTTAAGCCCTGTGGTCATGACTCCCCACAGCTCGCCATCGACGACCTCCACAGAGGGGATCAGGCTAGACACCTTTTCTTTGAGAGCCTCATCGTGAATATACTCGGCAAGACAACGGTCGTTTTCAAAGAAACGATTCTCCTTGGCGATGGCAGCGAGGATAGCATCCTCGTATACCACAGCCTCCGCGGGAGTGATATCCACCGGGCTGTCATCCAGTCCGTACTCGTCTTTGGGGATATCTAAATATTTCTTAAAGAATCCAGATAAAAACACGCGAACATCTCCTATCCTTTATTGAAGTGATTAGACCCATATGCCCTCTCGCTCCAACCAGCATCTTTCTATACAATAACGCGGTGGTTTGGGATGCGCCTACTGTGTTAGTTTCAAGTGAGCGGCATAATTTCCCTCGAAGTGGCGGTCTCCAGCCATGTCCCATGGGTGATCTAACGCTACAAATACTTTGTTAGTTGGAAGGATCTTCGATTTTTTTGACTATTAATTTATATTTTGATTTGTAGATATTTAAAGTTCCTGTGATTTTATATTTACTATTAACTTTAATAAAAGCAGCATTTTCTACTTCTTTAAAAATCACCGCATCAATTGAATTACTGCCGTCCGATACTACAATAAACTTGGTCTGTGTCTTGGGGTCGATATTAAACTTTGTGACTGTCAACACAGCTTCATATTGCTTGCCAACATTTACATTCTGTTCAATTTCTTGAATACTCTGGATCTGTTGGCTTTGGTATTTTGCTACAGTATGATTGCCATTCTTAATAAGCGGAAGAGTTTTAAGTAAAATAACCGTGAGCAATAATAAGATTATAACGACTACTTTGAACTTACTCATTGAATGCGAAGACACACGTTCCTTCAGGGTAATGTACCCCCTTATATGAATACTTCACTACGCAAAAAGCATTTACTAGATTACAAATTCATCCCCCCAGCAAATACGCAAACTGCCCACAGGCGCCTCTTTGCCAAGCAAAGGGACACCCTTCCCCAATTTAGGAATGATCCGGGCGGTCTTTTATGTAATCTGTTTTACCAAGGTATTTGGTCACCTTTTGTAGGTTTTTTCTTTTTGGTCTTTGTATTTTTATTTCTAGATACAACGAGCGATTTCATTGCCCATTCCGCTAATAATTCTCTATTTTCCAAAATATCAACAGGAACTTCATAGTATGACATTACTATGGGTTTATCATCAAATGGTTGGAACGCTTTCATTCCTGCTCTTTCATAGTCCAACTTATTGGAGTCATCCACCTTAAAATATATGACGTCACCTGCCAGTAATCCAAAAATCAAACCGTCGTAGTAAATTCCTGCACCGCCAAACATCTTTTTGACCGTAACAAATCCCAACGTACCAAGTTGGTCTACTACATAGTCTTTGAAACTTTCATCGACTGCCATGAAATCCCTCCAGTTTAACTCACCAATTCTTCAGACTCAACCCACCCAATAAATCACTTAACTTCCACAGCACCTCTTTACCAAGCCGGGACGCCCTTCTGAATCTTGGGAATGGGTGGGCGACATATTTGGGAATGTGGTACTTTGGGGCATATAAGCTATCCCCCGGTGGGCGGCAACGGATGGGTAGCAGATGTGGTTATATTGTAAGAAAGGTTATTCTTCGTGGTAAAATCTATCTCGTTATAGTTTCATTGACGATCATCAATTCATTCCTCCAATAGAATATTTATACAAAATCAATAGTTTGGTACACAATCCCCTGTTATCTTTCTACCAACTGAGGTTTCCTACTCAAGCCCTAATTCTAGAGACTCAACCCACCCAGAAAATCCCCTAACCACTACAGTACCTCTTTACCAAGCCGGGACACCCTTCCCCAATCTGGGAATGATTCAGGCTGGTGGATATGGAATGTAGTACCTAAACCTTTAACCTACACTCTTCATTTCCCAGGAGACTCTGAAAAATCCCTTTTTGCTGTCTTAAACAAAGTCGCTGTGATCCTTTGCCACCAGCGCGCCCGGTCAAGCTTGTGCGCTTTTACCTGATATAAGGCGGCATCTGCCTGACGTAGCAAGATATCGCCTTCTTCACCGTCGAATGGATAGAGCGCCATCCCTAAACCTATGCCCACTTCGACGGTTTGATCGTGTGCCAGTACGAAGGGGATTTCCACTGCCTCGTGTAGACGGTTTAGCATAGACGTCAGCTGGGATAGCCACTGCGGTTCATTTAGACCCTCTAAGATCAGGACGAATTCATCGCCTCCAAGGCGAGCCAGAAAGTCCATTTCCCGTAATTGCCTCTTTAGGCGCTGAGTAAACTCTTTAAGCAAACGATCACCAGCGTCGTGCCCATACATGTCGTTAACGGGCTTGAAATCATTCAAATCAAGCATTCCTATAGCCAGAACTGTACCGTTGCGGCTGGCGCGGGCGATGGCTTTAGTCAACTCAAGCTCCAATGCCCGACGGTTGGGTAAATCGGTCAAGGCATCATGCATTGCTTGGTAATGGATACGGTTTTCATACTCGTGTCGTTCGGTTATGTCTAGGATGTTCCAGATGACCCCTTTTTGACCGTTTGTGTGAATGATTTTCGCTCCCATAAGTTCGCACCAGATAATTGTGCCGTCTTTGCGCCGAAGCTGATAATCCCATTTCTTTGAATAATCACCGTCGCGTACTGTGATGAACTTTGCATTGAAGGACTGGTAAATGGTGTTATCAACATGGATCATCACCGCATTCTGTCCGACGAGCTCGTCCCGTGAGTAGCCAAGCATATCGCAGGCACTTTTATTTACGGTTGTAATAGTACGATTGTAGTCAACAGTAAAGATCCCAGCGGCATTGTTTTCGAAAATTGAATGCTGGTATTCGAGGCTGCGTGATAATTGTTCTTCGAGTTCTGTACATTCAGTCACATCTTGAATCTTCAAGACAATTATTTCCACGCCCTGTTCATTGGTGCGTCCTGCATCCAAATTACAAATGATATCTTTTCCCCCCTGCTGAATTAGGTGCACGCCGAAAGCATCAGCAGATCCTTGGTTTTGCAGCTCTTCATAAAATTTATTGACTTGTTTGCATTCAGCGTCAGCGGGGTAAATAATGCAATCAGATTGACCGATGATCTGTTTTATATCGTTATACCCCAAAATCTGTGCAAACCGGGGGTTGACCTGCACAAAATGGCGATTTTGTAAGAAGGCAATGCCTGTGACATTGTTGTCGAGCAATATCTTTTGTATAGCAACCAGTTGCCGTTCTCGGGCGATGGTATCCAACCGATCCAAGCCACGGGAAATATTCAGTGCAAGTTCTTCGAGCAGCGCTTTCAGGTCCTTATCGAAGATGCTCTCTTCAGCATGATAGACTGACAAAACTGCCCAAATATGCTGACCTCAGTGGATTGGCAGACTGGCGATGGCCTTGATCCCAAAGCGCTGGTTTCGCTCTTTCCAAGGTACTATCGAAGGCGTAGTCTCGAACGATTGGCTGTAGTAGGACTGTTCTTCCCGCCAAGTGGTTCCTAGGAAACCGCGACCTTCGGGAATATTTGGATCGGCTGTGATGAAGATATCATCTAAATAGGGCGTCTTTCCAGATGCAGCCAACATCTGGAAACGTCCGGTAATATCTGGTCTGGCCACCCATGAGAGTTGCATGTGAGCGTACTGCACTACGATGTGGCAGAGGGAATACAGTAGTGTGGGCTCGTCATTTTCGCTGGCAATGATCCGATTTACATGCGCCCACATGGTATTGAAATTGGTCAGTCGTTGCAAGCGATTTTTCCTCCGTTGCCTACGAGTTTATTTGCCTCAGAATCAAGCTTATCCTTCATAATTCAAGATCCTTATAATAGTTTTTTGGGTATGTTACCATTTTTTGGGGTTAACACAAAGCTGAATCGAATACTTTTTACAAACCTATTTGCCGCCTATACCAGCCGACTTCTTTAAAGTTATAACAGTATGTAATCGGTCACATCTCAGCCTTTCAAGATTTTGCGCAATAAAATTATGCCTATTTCTTTACATTCAGTATATTTTATTTGTTAGATACGAGAACAGTCCCAAACGTCATTTATTTGAGTGCCAAAAGCACAAATTCCTACATGGTAAAAATAATCCAAGAAAAACAAAAAGGCTAGGCCGTCAAATAAGACGATCCAGCAATAGAAATCCAATAAATTTCCCTTACATCAAAACTCTAAAAGGAGTATATGCTTCTACTCAACTAACGATATAGCACTCTACGTGCCCGGTTTCTGAGATATAACTTTATTCGAGGGGTCTTCAAAGCACTATCCTTCCATTGTAGAATTACTAGTCACCTACACATATACAAACGCACCTGTTAACCGAGACAGCCACCCCGGTGGTGCTACGCCATAGACGGGATGCGTTATCTACTCATGGTAGGATACAAGTGGCGCTCACATATCCTACGCACTAATTTGATCGTTGCGCCTTTTTTCTCTTCTTTTCTTCATACATGAGATTGTCTGCTTTTGCTATCAAATCATCTGCTGTTGTGTTTTCCTTTAAAAAAAGGTGTACCGTACCAATGCTTACACACATGTTGTATGGTTTCTCAAATTCATTTTTCTTGCGTTCTATGGAATTATAAATTCTCTTGATAATCATACCCGACTTCTCATCATCACAATTATTGAGGATGATGATGATTTCATCTCCACCATATCTGAAAGCAAAATCATCTTCTCTCAGATTGGCCTTAATGGCTTCCGCTATAGCAATAATGTACCAGTCACCTTCTTCATGCCCGAAAGTATCATTGACATACTTCAGACCATCAATATCACAGAAGGATACAACAAGACTCTGCATTTCCGCCTTAGATCTTTCAAGGGAATTATCCATGATTATTTTACCGGAACGTCGATTCAAGAGTCCTGTTAATTCATCGATAGTCGCATACTTTTTAAGGATTGCTTCTGCGTTCTTTTGTCTAGAAATATCCATCATACTGAGGATCATAGCCGAAGTATTCTCATAATGAATGGTGCTGGCGGAAACCAATACAACTTTTATAGAGTCCTTAGACTTAAGCACAGCTTCCTCATGGGCGAAGGCCTCGCCCTCTACCATTTTCCTTACAAGGTCACAGTCATTTTCTAGATTGTCTTTAAAATATTTTAAGAGAGAAAAGGAATCATCACCCTTAATGGAATTACCTGTGAACCATTCGGCCAAACCATTCATCTGTAAGACTTTAAGGTCAGGAGACCTCATTAAAAACAATGCAGCAGGTGCAATCTCAAAAAGTTTTAGGATATTATCATTGTTTTCACTGATTTTCTTAAATGCATTATCAATGCTACGTTCTGCTGGCATGAAAATATATCTAATTTCTAACGTTAGGACGATAAAAGTAAAAACCATCAGAATGATCTCTGTAGTCCGGATAACAATTATTTTATTTTTAGCTTCAGCATCATACTGAAAAACAATGGCATCCATAAGCTGTTACTGATTCCGTTTGGAGTCCAGAAACTGACGATGCAAGGTGTCCAGCTTTAGACGGATAAGCTGACCAAAAAGTTAAATGGATATCGGTCAGTCAGTCAGTCAGTCAGTCAGTCAGTCAGTCG
>Ga0209123_1001063_pt1 | contig 29331 bp, 20 predicted proteins | sample BarGraIncu00431A_FD_184500 | JGI IMG/M metagenome (GOLD analysis project Ga0209123, IMG submission 184500) | Arctic peat soil microbial communities from Barrow, Alaska, USA - Barrow Graham LP Incubations 004-31A (SPAdes) (version 2) | ecosystem: Environmental > Terrestrial > Soil > Wetlands >... | reverse complement strand
GAGAGAAGAGCTCAAAAGCTTACGGGATCAGTTGTAAATACAGGTTTAATCGGTGCGTAGCGCAGCCTGGTAGCGCACTAGACTGGGGGTCTAGTGGTCGCAAGTTCGAATCTTGTCGCACCGACCATTTAAATCAGGGACTTAGCTCAATCGGCTAAGTCCTTTTTTTTGTCCTGAAGTGTGCAGTTATACAAACAGTTATACATTTTCTGATCACATGTTTTTTTGGCCTATTATCTCCAAGAAAGGACCTGTCATGAAGATCGGAAGAAATGACCCTTGTCCCTGCGGCAGCGGCCTCAAGTACAAGAAGTGCTGCGCCGGCAACCAGAGTGCCGGTGAGCAGGGGAGTCCTGGTGAACCCGTCATGGGTGAACTCAGGGATCTGCTCGAGGGCAAACAGTTCGGTTCGCTGGATGAAGCCAACGCCTTCCTGCGGCAGCACATGCAGCAGCGCAACCAGACAACGGTCGATGACTTCCAGGGACTGTCCTCCGAACAGATGCACCGGTTTCTGCACTTCCCCTTTGAGTCGCCGGACCTTGCCTCCTTTGCCCCCAGCCTCGACAGCACTGCCCAAGCTCCCATACTCTCCCTTTTTAACCTGCTGGTGTCTGCCATCGGTGCCGACGGACTGAAACCGACCGCAACAGGAAATCTGCCGCGGAACGTCTGCCGTGAGGCTGCCAAGACCTACTGGGGAGCTGAAGAGTATCTGCGTCAGTCGCGGTATGGCGAATTGAGATCGGAGCCGGAATTCAGGGAGTTACACACCACACGATTGATCGCGGAGTTGGCGGGCTTGATCAGGAAATACAAGGGGAAGTTTATCCTCAGCAAGGAGTGTAAAAAACTGCTTGCCGAACAGGGACCGGCGGGAGTTTACCCGCGGTTGTTCCGGGCCTATGTAACGGACTATAACTGGGCCTATCAAGATCACCTGGAGGAAATCCCGTTTTTTCAGCAGTCGTTTCTGTTCAGCCTCTATCTGCTGTCCCACTATGGAGGTGAATGGCAGACCAGCACCTTCTATGAAGATGGTTTCCTGCGTGCCTTCCCTCGTCTTCTCGACCAAGTACAGCCTTTCGGTAGTTATTATTCTCCGGAGAAAGTCGTGCGGCTCAGTTATTCGTCACGCTGTTTGGAAAAATTTGCCCGATTCATGGGGGTGGTAGAAATAGAACGACAGGGGGGCGATCGCTACTCGGAGGAGTTCAGGGCGAAAAAATTGCCGCTCCTGGATGAGTTCGTTCAATTTCATCTGTAAGGTTGCCGTGGCGGCGTAGAGAAAAATTGCCGATCCCTCGATCGACCTGCTGCGGGCGGACAAGCCCGATACGCTGGACCAAGCTCATCGCCGACAAGGCTAAATCCCTTTTCTGAAGACTGCCGAAAAACCTGAATGAGTTGGCTTAGCCGGCTGCCCAATTTCCTTCCCCTGCCGTTTGTCCTTAGCCCTAATCCCCATTCAGTGGGCAAACCCTGCACCATCGCCCTACACCCGCACCTTCAATTACCGGAATCGCCAGCGGACGCACCTTGCGCTCGGCAAAAAGTGTCGTTCCCAAGTTTACAATTTCTGGATTTGTGATTATCTAGGTCTGATCACGTCGTTTTATGACGTACAGCTGCGCCATACTCCCACGAGTATTGCTCCGTGGGTGTTTTAGCTGTAGCTTCTCCGTCTGGAACAGGAAAAATTCTACGGCACATATATATTTAAGGAATAAGTTACGAAGGCCGATAAGAGTCAGAGTGAAATCGATATTGTCATTAGCTCGCGATGTCGGCAGTGATATTGCCGGTAGGTCGGTTACTTAACACTCCTTCCAGTTAGTTTTACCAAAATACGTTCAGATTACAGTAATCGGGATAGGTGCGAATTTGTTCAAGCACTGAGACCACGACCATTTAAAGATACGTAATAACAGTTGGTTGAGCTACGCAGAGCATGATATTGTTCCTGCTCCCACACACTCCTCATGCTATGGATGGTACGCCATGCCCCAGACTGCAGTCTCCCCGGTGCTCCCCGTCATTCACTTTTTTCTGCTTCCCGATCGGAACTCGGCCCGCCGCGTGCGGCGGGAAATTGCCCAGCGGGGGGGCGCACTGGATCTCGTGGTCGGGACCTGGCTCGAACTCCTCGACCAGGCTCAAAAGGCCTACCTGCTACCTGAGCCCGTTTCCGACTGGGACGACAGACTGGCTCGCGCCTCGACTGGGGTAGCGGACGCCTTCTGGAGTGCAAGTGCCCGGGTCGCCCCAGACCAGACCGGCGCTGCGCTGCATGACGTCCTTTGCTTTCTCCTGGAAGGGGCGGGGCCGGCTGGCCGTCTGCTCATTCCGCCCCCCGGAACCTTATCGGCGCGGGCGGAGCGTCACCTCGGCGACCTGGCCCTGCTGCACCAGGCCATGGAATTCGCCCTGCCTCCCCGGCTCTTGGCCATTTCCGACGCCCTTGGTGCAGACAAGGGTCGGGCGATCCGCTCGGTGTCAGTGCACCACTCCAGCCGGATGGCCCTTACGCCCTGGCAGCAGGCCCTGATCGACAAGTTGTGCTCTGATGCCGGCCCGGGGGCGGTAGGACAGGAGGGGCTGTTCGCGGAGGTTTCCGGTTTCTCCGCTGCCGGGACGGCGGGCACCTCGCTCGCCCTGATCCAGGGTGGCCTGTTCGGAGCTGACTCCAGCGCTGCACCCATCGACGCTTCAGTCCAGTGCCTGGCCGCACGCGACTTCCTGGAAGAGGTCGAGGTGGCCGTGGGGATGGCACAGCAGGCGCTCGCGGACGATCCGACCCTCACTCCGGCCCAGATCGGTTTTCTGGTCCCGTCCGACCAGATCTACACCGATGCGCTGAGCTCAGTTTGCGCCTCTGCGGGGCTTCCAGTCTCGGGCCTTCCGACAGAGAAGGAGGCCCGTGACCTGGGACGGGAGGCGGTGCTCAACTTCCTGCTGACTCGCCGCCGCCCCGTGCCGGCGATGGCGCTGGCCGCGCTCCTCACCTCCCCCCTGATGCCGTGGGGCAGGGAGGCCGCCAACAGGCTGGCCCAGAGAGTCATGGACGGCAACCTCGACCTCGACGCCCCCGCCGGATTATCGTTCGACGGCAACAGGATGCTCAAACTGCTGCGCAAGGAAGCCGACCGACCGGACACCTTGGCGCAGTCCCTGGGAGAGTACGCGGCCCTCCTGAACGCTCACGATGGGCTGGACGTTCACCTGGCCCGGGCCAGGTCGACTGTAGCGAAGCTCAGGGCCGGGCTCCTTGAAGGGGAGGAGGTCCCCTGGGCCGACCTCCTGCGCGGTGCCGCTCCCGGGGCGATTTCAGCCCCGGCGTCAAGCAGCCTCAGCCGCGAAGGAATGGCCGTCTTCTGTGAGCAGGAGGAACCGTGGCGGCAGGTGCGCCAGCTGTTTGTACTGGGATTCAGCAACGGTCGCTATCCCGGCGATCCTGCGCGGTCGGCTATTTTCTCCGATGCTGACATCTCCCGACTCAAGGATGTCGGCTACGCTGTCGAGACTCCCGGGGAAAGTTCCCGGTTGCGGCGTACCCTGTTCCAACGGCAGGTGGGGTCCGCTTCCCGGCGTGTCGTCTTCCTCATTCCCCGCAGGGATAGCTTTGGCAAGGAGCTGCGTCCCTCGCGGTCCCTCACGTACATGGCCAAGTTGTTCTCGGTTGCCGACCCTGATGACCTTATTCGGGAGCTGGAACGCAGCTCCGACCGGACCAAGACCTTAGGGTTGGCGCTGGCGCCGGCGGCCGTCCCCCTGCCGCCGCGACAGGTCAGGAAGCGGGACCTCTATCTCAATGGCGACCTCTTGATGCACCGGGACGGCACCCCCAAGCCCCAGTCGCCCTCATCGCTAGAGACGCTCATGGTCTCGCCGCTCGCCTGGCTGCTCAGCCGCTCCGGCCTTCAGCCGCGCGAATGGGCACCGGAGTCCCTGGACGTGGCGGCCAAGGGTACCCTCGCCCACGACGTATTCGAGCACCTGTTTCGGCCCGCCCGGCCACTGCCGGCTGCCGGTGAGGTAACCGGAAGCGTCCCTGCGCTGCTCGACGACGCCATCAGGCGCAAGATGCCGTTCCTGCATGGGCCGGAGTGGCAGGTGGAGCGCCGCCATCTGCAGCGGGATATCGAGATCGCAGCTCACCGGTGGAGCGAGCTGCTGGAGGCATTGGGTGCCAAGGTGCTCGGCAATGAGGTGGCACTGAGCGGCACCCTCGATGCCCACCCGATCCGCGGCAGCGCCGACCTGCTCCTCGAACTGCCGGGCGGGCGTCTGTACGTGGTGGACTACAAGAAGGCCGGCAGCTCTGCGCGACGGCAGCGGATGCTCAAAGGATACGACCACCAGGCCTCGCTCTATCGCCTCATGATCGAGACCGGAGGAGGCGGAGCCGACGCGGATGCCGTCCTGAAACAGGCAATCGACGGGGCGCAGGAAATCGGCGTCGCCTACTACATGCTGAACGACCAGATGGCGCTGACCGACAGCAGCGGATGGGTCTCCCGGCAGGTCACCGGCGTGGAGGAACTGGGTGAAGGCATAGCGGATAACGCCATGGCCCTGATCCGGAGCAGGATCGACCAACTGAAGGCAGGAACGGTGCGCCTCAACCACGAGGACGACCCGAAAAGGTTCAAGGACGACGCCGCCATCACCATGTATGCCCTGGATGTCAGCCCGCTCATCGGCCTCTTCATGAAGACGAATGCAGACCAGAACGCCACAGCACCCTCCCTTGCAGGAGAGGATCAGCATATGGGGGGAGCGCTATGAGCTTGCCAAAACTCACCATCATCCCGGCCGGAGCCGGGTCGGGTAAGACCCACACGCTGCAGACGACCCTGGCCGGCTGGGTGGAGAAGGGTTGGGTTGCCCCCGACCGCATCGTGGCGGTAACCTTCACCGAGGCCGCCGCCGGGGAACTCCGGGACCGGATCCGCGCGCAGCTCGTCAGGCAGGGACGCCTTGAGGACGCCCTGAAGCTTGACCGGGCCTACATCTCAACCATACACGGCTTCGGGCTCCGGGTGCTGGGCGAGTTCGCCTTCGAGGCAGGGATCTCCCCGGTACCGCGGCTGCTCAGCGAGGACGAGGAGGCGATCCTGATCCGCACCGCCCTGGCGGCGACCAGCCGCGCAGAGGAGGTGATGGGGGACCTCTCCGCCTACGGGTACGCCTACGACTTCAACTCGGAAAAGGGCGCCGAAGACCAGTTCAAGGACAGGGTGCTCCAGCTTATCGGAAAGCTACGCTCCATCGGGCGCCTGGAGGAGGACCAGGCGATCACCACTCACGCGCTGCAGATGGTGGGTGAGCTGTACGGGCCGACCAAGAGCGCGCAGCTGCTGCAGCGGGCCCTGAAGGGAGCGGTCGAGGCCCTGCTCGGCGCCTTTCCCGATGGGGTGGAGGGGCATTTCCCCGGGAACAAATCTGCCACTGAGGCCTTTCACGGCAACTTTGCTGCTTTGAGAAAGGCGTCCCGTCCCGGGCAGCTGGACCAGGACTGGGGGCTGTGGCAGAGTCTCTGCGATCTGCGGCTCTCCAAGAGGGGAAGCAAGACCCCGGACGGCTATGACGATCTGGCCTGCCAGGTGATGGAGGCGGCCGCCGAGCTCCCCTGCCATCCGGGGCCGCTGGCGCAGGCCCTCAGGCATGTGGAGGCGCTGCTGGGTGCCAGCCAGGACTCCCTGAACAACTACGCCCGGGGGAAGCAGGAAAAAGGGCTGGTCGACTACACCGACATGCTCGCCGTCAGTCAGCGCCTGCTTTCCGAGCGGCCCGACGTGCTGGGAGAGCTGAGGGGGCGGGTGGACTGCCTGGTCATCGACGAGTTCCAGGACACCAACCCGCTGCAGTTCGCCCTGCTCTGGTCACTTTTCGCCGCCGGGGTCCCCGCCGTCATTGTCGGTGATCTGAAGCAGGCGATCATGGGGTTCCAGAACGCCGACGCCCGCCTGCTGGAGAACCTGACGCTGCAAAACGCGGGGAGTTCGGCCCCGCTGACCGAAAACTGGCGTTCCACACCGCCGGTCATGAACTGGGTCAACAGGATAGGGGAGGGGCTCTTCGGCGCGGCCTACACCAAGCTGACCCCCAGGGCCGAGTTCGCCAGCACCCAGTCCCCTTTGGAGGCCATACATTTCCAGGAGAGGCCCGAGTACGGGAAGGCCGCCATTTCCGCCCGGCACACGGCGCTGCGCATCGGAGAGCTGCTTGCGGACGAGAATCAAAAGGTTTACGACAAACACACGAGGGTCGCGCGGCGCATGCAGGGCGGTGACGTGGCGGTCCTCTGCCCCAACTGGTCCAGGCTCGAGAAGTACGCCGAGGCGTTGCGGGCGCTCGGGATCAAGACCAGGATTCAGGAGGACGGCTGGTTCGAGTCGCGGGCGGTGCAGATAGCCCTGCATGCCCTGAGCTACCTGGCCGATCCGTCTGACCGGCACGCCGCCCTTTACCTGGCGGTCACCGAGTTGGGCAGTTACGACCTGCAGAGCGCCGTTCAGGAACTCCTGGACGGTGGAACCCTCGCTGACCCGGTCCTGGCCAAACTCGACCGGCTGCCGGGTGGCTCCCCTGATGCCACCGTAAGCGAGCAGCTTTGTGCAGTTCTGGAGGCGCTCGACCTCTACGGCGTCTGCAGCCTCTGGCCCGGCGCCGCATCGGCACGGGCGAACCTGCTCCGGCTGCAGGGCGAGGCGCGGGAATTCATGGCGGCGAACCTCGACGCGCTGGCAAGCGGCAGGTACTACGGCAGCGGGCTGCAGACCTTCCTGGCCTGGGTGCGTGGCAAGGCCGAACGGGACAACAAGCAGCCGCTGCCGCGGGTGCTCGATGAGCAGGCCGTCGTGCTGACTACCTGGCACAGTTCCAAGGGGAGGGAGTGGCCGGTGGTCGCAGTCTGTGCCGCGGACGTAGCGGTCGCTCCGCGCTTTCCCGAAATCGGCGTGATGTACGAGGACTTCGACGATCTGGCCTCGGTGCTCGAGAAGGCAAGGGTCGAGGTCAGCCCTGCCTTCGTCGCCCCCGCGACCCGGACGCAATTCGAGGCGCCGCTGCTCGATCCGGCCCGGGAGGGCGCGCTGCGCCTGCTCTATGTGGCACTTACCCGGGCGCGCGAGAAGGTCATCCTGGAGTGCCACAGCTATCAGAAGCCGGAGGCCGTGACCTATTGGACCATCCTGCAGCAGGCAACGGGTCTTGAGATCGTCGGCAACAAGATGGCGGTTCTGGGAGAGGAGTTCGACTGCCGGGTGGTCCCCACCACGAAGCACTCCCCCGCGGAGTTCGAGGAACCGCCGGCGGCGCTGCAGGAGAGCCTCGCCCGCATCGGGCGCAGGGCGATCAGGGCCGGGAGTGTTACAGCGGCCGCGACACCCGAGGCCGTGGCTCCCTCCTCGCTGCACGGAGAGGCCGCAGAGGTAGCCGCAGACGTGATGTTGGAAAAGTATGGAGAGCCGTTTCCCGCCGATCTCGGGGTCAGGGGGTTCGAGCGGGGTACCCTGTTGCACAGGTCCTTCGAGGTTGCCGGCGGCGACCGGGATAAGCTGCAGCTCGTGGCGGACTCCCTCGGGGTGCCGGTGAGCGGGGAGGGTCTCGAGGCGATCGGTGCGGCGGTGATTTCGTTCGAGAAGTGGCTGCAGGCAAGGCTCAAGCCGGTTCAGGTCCGCTCCGAGGTGCCGTTTCTAGCGCAGGATACTGCTGGCTCGGTCCTTGCCGGGTCCATCGACCTCCTTGTGGAGACGGCGGAGGGCTTTTGGATAGTTGACCACAAGTCGGACCAGTCGGACGACCTCGCCGGGCTCTTCGCCTTCTACCGGCCTCAACTGCAATGCTACGGGGACGCAGTGCGCTCGCTGCTGCCCGGGAAGGAGCAGCTGGGGATTGTCGTCAACTGGGTGAGCCATGGCAAGGTGAGTGTGATGGGGTTGCCGAGCTGAACCGAACGAGGAAGATCAGAGGGGAGGAGGCGCGTAGGACCTCCTCCCCTCTGTTGGTCCCCTTGTAGAGACGGGCATGCCCCTTCATGATGAACAGGGCGACGATCTCTGTCAGCGACAGGTTGATATCCGCCACCTTCATGTCCGCGAGTCGCTTGAAGTGCTCCTTCTCCCGGCTAGCAGGGCACCTGCGCGCCGGCCACCCTATCTTTCTCGATCGCAAAACAGAGGTCCTCCTGGAGCGTCTCTCTGACGCGATACGTCGGCCTTTTGTCAACACCAAGCCGTCTCCTCAGCTCAGTAGCATCCTGCCGCACGGCTGTGCCAGCTGGTTTATCGCAATCGACAGTTTTTCCTTCAGCTTGCAGCCGCACATAGAACCCCTCCGGAATAGATCTCACGCTTAGTGCTAAATTTAGTGAGATTGGGTATAACATCGCAAATCAACTAATTAAAAGTTCTCTTTGTGTGGTGAAGACTACATTAATCCGGCACCTTGAGTTGGTTTGCCATATTTAATATTAGAACAGTAAACTTCTCGCTGTCTAAAGTGAATAGGAGGTTGAAAACATCAATTCCTGTTCAAAGGGAACCGATCGAGAGGGGCTGCATGAGAAGAATTATCGTTGAGGATGGTTATAAATGTCCGCTATGCCCTGATCATTGGGACGATCCGAATGACTTTGAATGGAGCGACCTGCTCGGAGAACCGATCTGCGCACCCTGTGGCCATGACATCCACAACGCGTTCGGGGACGAGGATCATGGCTATGACCCTGTACCGCGCATCCTGGAACTGACCGGTCTTACCTATCCTCAGGCGAAGTTTATCTACCTGAGACGTTATCTTGTTGATTGCCGTCAGAAAGTCTCCCGGGCATTGCGAAGCTTCGATCCGCTTCGGGCCGATGAGGCCGAGCTGCATGCCTGGAATATCCTACTCGACGGCAGGGTTACGCGCCTGTGCATGCGGGCGGTCGATTTCAGGTTTGCCTTCAGGATTGCCTGGCATGACGACCCCGCTATTTTCGCCACACTCGCCAGGGTGCGGCGGTCCTTTTGAGAAAAATGCTGCTTCGATGTAGTTAGTAAATTTAGGTCGGGGGTATTGAAGTGGCACACCGAAAGGTTGGTATTTTTTTTCTGGTCGAGAACGATCTCCTGATTGACTCCCTGGCAGTTGAAGTGGCTGAGCCTTATGGGGAAGCTTTGCAACACGGCGGCCATTATGACTTCCACGAGAGTCTGCACCCGGCCGGTCCCGTCGAGCGGCGTTTCAAGGCACACGCCTACGACTTCTATCCACGTGGCCGGGTGGTGTACTTCCCCGGGCGAAACGCCTGGACGCTCTATGCGGACCCGTGCCTGACGCAGGACGACACAAACAGGGTCATGGCACTTTTCGGACTCGACCCAGCAATGGTCGAGGTTGCCGCAGATGAGCACTATCGCTGCTCCCGCTGTAACAGGTCCTATCTGGAGTAGGTAGCCAGGCACGTCACTGTGTGTACGGAGATGCGATGCCGGTGTTTTTGCACATGGCAAGGAGAGAGGAACCCCGTCTTACCCTCGGCTGTGCACTTGCAACTTGAATTCGCCCTTTATTAAAGTAATTGTTAGCGATGACGATAAGGCTATGACATGACTTGGAATTAAGTGACTGTCACAACGATGGTTAACTCCCCGCGGGTGAACGGGTTTCTAAGGTAGCTTTCAACGCATACTCAGTCTCCGGCAACTGATAAGGAAGTTTCTATGACAGTTTTTGTCCCGACCTTGAAATTGGCACAAACTCAATTTCGCACAAATTCGATCAACCCCAGTGACCACTGGTCAGGCCTGGTAACGAACTTTCCGGCATTGAAAACATGCGTGATTTACCACCGCATGGACGTACCCCACCAGGAGTTCCTTGATTATCCCGCTTTTCTGTCGGAATTTGAGATGATCGTGTGCCGACCTGACCACGGAATTGTTCTGGTGCATAGCGGGACTCCCGGTTCTGCAACCGACGCTTTTTGTCAAAACCTTTTGGGTAAATTCCAACAGCAGTGGAAGGGGTATCCTTTCAAGCTCTGTTACGTTGATAAAACGTCTTCGGGCCGGCAAATTTTGCAAGCGGCGTCCAATGGACTCCAAACGCTCCGCACAAATTACAACCTCAACCCTAAATTCGACACGATAATCGAATATCTGAATAAACATCTTGAGATAATGGCATTGCCTCCGGAGAAACTGAGCTGTTTCGGTGAGTTTCTGGAATCGAGGTTCATACGTATTGCCGAGAAGTCTCGAGTCTTTCAGATAATTAATGACGCCTGTGCCAAGCGGGCACAGCATAACACACCTATCCGCCTGTATCTTGACGGTAGCGCAGGTTGCGGTAAAACCATCGGCGCTTTGCATCTGTACAGAGAATTGTCAAAACAAAAAGTGCGCCCACTGCTCCTCTGCTTCAACCACTTTTTAGGACGTTCGCTGGAAAAGGAGTGTAAAGGCCACGAAGGTTTTGCCAGTACTGTATTCAACTTCGCCCACCAAGTCCTTATAGAGAGTGGTTTGCAACCCAAAGATAGTGCGGCGAACCACCTCTCGATATTACGTGAGCGACTTGCCTATGGCGAACTGAAACCCAAGTATAAATTCGGCGCCTTGATTGTGGACGAAGGCCAGGACTTTCACAAAGATTGGCTTGAGCTAATAGTGGAACATTTTTTGGTAGGTGGTGATGAGGTCTCCGGCGGACCTCACGTGGCATGGTTCGAAGACGGGCGCCAGAGCATTCGCGACCGGGGAACCAGAGTCGGTCTCCCTTACCTGAATAATCTTTTTCCCGGTATTTGTACACCGGGGCGGATACTCCTTAATTTACGAAACCCCGCGCGGATTGTCAGCTACGGCACCGGCCTTTTGGAGCGAATATGCTCGGCAGAGGGCATCCCGAACCCCCGCGACTTGGCGTCAGCCACCTCGGATATGGAGGGAATCTCCCCTTGCGACCATTCCTGCAAAGACGAAGACGACCTGAGGGAACAGGTAGAGGAGCGTGTAGAACAGCTTCGGTTGCAGGGTTTGGACATGAGTCAGATCCGAATTGTCAGTTGCCGAAACACAGAAAAGGGACGAGCGGATGGATGCAGTGAGCCATCGTCCTTCCTGGAGCATACCCTTATCCAGGATCCCACCACTGACGATGGAAATAAAAAAATCCTCAAGTATAGCCAATATAGCCGACGTAGTCAGGAGAGACTGGATGGACAAGATAGCCAAGGAAAGGTGGTATTCCCGGTTGAATACCGACGCTATACAGGCAGGTATAAAAAAGACTTTTTAAAGGAATACCTGCCGGAGCACGGCATACCCTGTGACGACATCTTCAAGGTGAAAGGCATGGAATTCCTGGCTGTCATTCTGGTGGATATAGAGCGACCCGACGGTCTTGCACCGGATCAATGGATGCAGAGGCTCTATTGCGCAATCACGCGCGCGACATATTCGCTGGATGTTTTTTATCTCAAAGGGCGTTGGGGTGGGAAAGAGGATGCAATATTTATTAATCCGGCGCCCTAGCAACCATCACGCGGGCGAAGGCGAAGCTGGGAGCCACCCAGAACTTGTTTGTTTTTGGCTGTGACCCGAAAGGTACTGGCTACCGTTATCCATCCTTAACGGCGGCGCAACAACCGCCCGTGCTGTGAAAGCAGATTGAAACCAAACCGTATCCAAAAGGAGGGATTTGTGCCAGAACAAGAATCAGGATTCAGGATGTTCGACGTATATCTGGGCGCACTGCGGCGCAAGGAGGACGTCTTCACCTATTACCTGGCGTCATGCCTTGACTACTGTTACCTGAATCATCGCGAAGTGTTCGCCGACATCCTGCGCGGGTTGCTCCACATCGAGGACCTTCATCCCGAGTTCACTCTGCTCACGGCCTGGGAGGCCCACGAATACTTTGGCAAATCGTTTCGCGATGCGCACGACATTGCCGAATACTTTCAGGGCTCCCGGGTCTTTCGCGAATTCCCGCTGCCGGTCGAGGGAAATCTCACCTGCTACCTGGACCTGGCATTTTTGCTCCGGCCCGCCCCGGGGGCTGAGCCGGTCTTCGTGGGAATCGAAGGCAAGGTGTTTGACCGGAGCGTCACCCCGGGGCAGTTGAGCAAGTACTGCAAATCTATCACGGCCATCCTGGATTCCACCCGGGTGCCAGTGAAGATGTTTCTCCTGAGCACTATACACCAGACCGAGCAGGCGCTCCCAAGTCGGGCCGCCCTTGAAGTGAGGGAGAGCAAACTGCCGGTTACCTCCCTTATCCTGTGGGAGGATTTCAAAGAGCACTTTGAGCAGGTCAGCGACTCCTATTTCCAGTCGGCCTGGGCAGATGCACGTTTGCAGCTCGATCACAACAGGAAGAAGGACTATGAGTGGGCAAATGTCGCTACGGAAGCGGTCGAGAAGTACCTGTTCGCGCAATATTTGAGGGACGATGCTCATGTCCTGGCACTTGACGACCTCCTGGGCCGACTGGCCGAAGCGAAGGTTTCGGTAAAGGGGGACAAATTCTGGGACGTGACCCTATCCAAACTGGGGCCGGATCAGACGGACGAGTTGCTTGGCTGGATTTTGCAACTCTTCGAGTGCGGGGTTAACCTCAAGCCCTGGGATTCGCGCGATGCCCGGGCCAGCGCTCCTCATCAGCCAGCCACGCCGGTTCAGGCACTGGCCGGTGGAGAAGTTGAGACGCTGCTTGACGCGCTCGCGAAAACTGAGGGCCTTCCTTCCTGGATGGTTGCCGATGTTGATTCGCTTTCCCGGAAGGTCGACCGTTACAATAAGGGAGATCGTCTCCAAAGGCTGCTTGATCAGTTCCAGGGGTCGCTCGAGACCGATGCGCCAGCCCATCGCTTCTATGCGCGACTGCTGGGTTCGGAAGGTCTCCAGGATAAAGAGACGGCCCAATTCCACAGCGATGCCAAAGGCAGTGTCACCAGGCTCGGCCTCTGGATCCGTCTAAAGGTACCGGTCAAGAATAAGCCGGCAGCCATATCGCTCATGACGCTGGAGTGCGACCGCATCAGGATTCCGATTTCCAAGTGAGGCGGGAATAGGATGGAAAACAGTGACGATACGTGCATAAAGAGACCTTGTGAATTGACGGACAGATACCGGTAGATTGACGATCTGCAGAAATTCCTGCAGAAAAGGCTGCAAAACGAATAGTGGGAGAACTTTCAAATGCCAGATACTGACGACATTCCGGTTTCTTTAACCACTTTGCCCGCATTCAGTGCGTCGTGGTCATGCCTGGCCGGTGAGGAAGACCTGGCAGCGGATCCCCTGGAAAATCTCCCCTTTTTCCTCGCAGCGTGGGGGGCGCTGGGGTATCGGTCGCCCTCCGACGCCGTCACCTGGAAGGTCGATACGATCAGCTGAAAGCCTTTTTGGAAGGCATCGGACCGGAAATCACGACAATCAGGGACGCCCGAGGCAGCGGCGACTGCGCCAACCTTTGGAAGGTCGCCGGCCTCAAACGTGACGAGGTGCGCATCAGTTCCGTGCTTGCCTGGTTCCTCAGACACCGCGGCACGCATGGGCAGGGCGACAAGCTTTTGGTCGCCTTGGTACAGCGGATTTTCGGCTCATCGGGCTGTGGAAATAACCGTCAACCGGAGCCCGCCTGATGCAGTTGATATTACACAAACGTTGGGTAACGATGGGGACGGGAGTAGAGATGAATACCGCCATCCCTCATCGGAATTTCGACATGGGTCAGTTTTCATTCACCAGTCTCCGCTTTCTGAGTGTTCTCTGTGGCACAAAATCGGGGTAGTCGCCCGTTTCTGTCTGCATTAGTTAGTCGAGCAGGTTTTGGACGTACACCCGCGTCTGCCTGCGTCTGGCACGTTGGGCCCAATGTCATGGAACCGGGCGAGCGCCGGGCTCATGAGCAGATGAACAGTTTCGCATACGCGGGGACACGCGGGCTCGGCTCCGGCTGGAGATACTCTTTGTTCCGAAAACCCGGCTGATGGCACGTTTGCTTGCCGCGGCCAAGACCTGCACCGCGTAGCCCCAAAGGTTCATAAGCGTAGTCCCCTCCAACTCCGTTAACCGACTACCTATCCGCCTCCTCACCAACGCCCCAATATCGCCCCTTACACCCTTTGCGGGAACAGGGCTCCGTATCAATTTATTTCCCCTCAGTAATTATTATCATCAGGCATGTGACGCCTTTTGACGCATAGCCGGATTATTCTCTAGTTAATCATTCATTCGGGACTGTCAAAAGCGTCTCGATCGACTACTTGAATGTGCACCGATTGCACTGTTGTTCATGAAATCTCACTTATAATCCGAACTACGATGAGCCTTATGACTATATTTCAGCAGGTTAGGGCTGGTGATATTTGGCTGGACCATTGCATTCTTTAATTTGGTGTCGCCAGTGTCATCTTTACCGTTGCAGGTCCCGTCCCGTGGCTTAGTGAAACTTCTGCCATCAGTCTTTTCGGAACGTGGTGACTGGCAAGCGCAATCCGGGCGAGGGGGCACAGCTAAACCGGAAATCCGACGTCGGTATTCGCGACGTCACTCCCGGCAGGGCCGGGAAAGGAGCATAAATGAAACGCGATAAACTCGATTCCTGCTAAAAAATGTCGATTTGAGGCACCAACCTCTTTTGCAAAGGGCAAACCTGGGGCAACCCAGCGACGCAAAGCCACGGGTCCTCATATCCAGGATAGCCGGGCAGCCAAAAAGAGGGCGTAGCTAGTCGTGCGCCCCCACGGAGTCAACCTTTACCCAAGTGGAGGCACCGCTGTGAGGAAAGTACATTTTTTAAGAATCTGCATCACCGCACTGGCAATACTTTTACTCCCGGCATTTAATGTACTCGCCGGCCAACACCAGCACCGTGTCGTTGACGACGATGACACGGTCACCCTGCACGGCAACACTCACCCACGTGTCTATACCGCCAACCCGGACGGCGCGTCTGATCCCTCCATGCCGATGGAACGCATGGTCCTGACCCTCGCCCTCGACGCTGACAAGGATGCCTCGCTGCATGAGACGCTGGCCGGGCAGCAAGACCCTTCCTCACCCAGCTATCACGCCTGGCTCACTCCAGTGGAGTTCGGTCAGCGCTTCGGCCAGTCCGCGGACAACGTCGCCGTCGTCACGGCCTGGCTGACCGGCCACGGTTTCATCGTTGAGGAAGTTTCGCCAGGCAACACCAGCATCACCTTTTCCGGCACGGTGGCCCGCGTCAACCGCGCATTCCATACCTCCATCCACAACTTCAACTCCGGCGGGAAACGGTATCACGCCAACATAAGCGACCCCTTGATCCCCCGGGCGCTGGCCGACCTGGTGAGCGGGGTGGTATCGTTGCACAATTTCCCCCGCAAACCGATGAACTCAGGCGCGCTGGCTGTAGCGTCGCAGGCGTCAACCCCGGCATTCACCAACGGCAGCAACCATTACCTGTCCCCGGCCGATTTCGCCTCAATTTACAACGTGAATGCGCTGTATGGTGCAGGGGTCGACGGCACCGGGCAGTCCATCGCCATCGTCGGTCGCACGCGCCCGGCAACCAGCAACTGGAGCAGCTTTCGCAGCATGATGGGCCTGCCGGCCAATCCCGCCAAGGTCATCATCAACGGTGCCGACCCGGGCGACGTCAGCTCCGACGAGGACGGCGAGGCCAACCTTGACGTGGAGTGGTCCGGCGCGGTGGCAAAAAACGCCCAGATTATATTTGTCACCTCGAAATCCACCAGCACCGACGGCGTCGACCTTTCGGCCCAGTACATCGTCAGCAACAACATAGCGCCGATCATGAGCATCTCGTTCGGTTCCTGCGAATCCGCCATGGGTGCGGCAGAGAACGCTTTTTACAACAACCTTTGGAAGCAGGCCGCGGCCCAGGGGATAACCGTCTTCGTTTCCTCCGGCGATTCGGGCAGCGCCGGCTGCGAGGGTGGCGGCAACAGCCGCGGGTCCCTCGCGGCCGTGAGCGGCCTCGCCTCGACCCCCTACAACGTCGCCGTCGGCGGGACCCAGTTCAACGAGGGGACGGGAAGCTACTGGAACAGCAGTAACGGAAGCTCGGCCGGGACCACCTATAACTCGGCGAAAGGGTATATACCGGAGGCCTCCTGGAACGAAAGCGCCAATGTCACCAACGGCTCCGGCCTCTGGGCGACGGGGGGCGGCTCGTCCTCCCTCTACCCGAAGCCATCCTGGCAGGCGGCTCCCGGCGTCCCCAACGACAGCAGGCGCGACGTCCCCGACGTTTCCCTGTCCGCGGCCAGCCACGACGGGTATCTGGCAATGACCGGCAACCAGCTCTACTCTTTTGGCGGCACCTCCGCATCATCCCCTGCTTTCGCCGGGTTGATGGCCCTGGTGCTGCAGAAAACCGGGCAACGCCAGGGCAATGCCAACCTCCGGTTCTACCAACTGGCCAGCGCCCAATACGGAGCCAGCGGCCCGGCGGTCTTTCACGACATCACGGCAGGGAATAACAGCGTTCCCGGGGTCGTAGGCTACTCTGCCACCGGAGGGTACGACCTGGCAACGGGGCTCGGGTCGGTTGACGCCTTCGCGCTGGTGAATAACTGGAGCCTGCCGGTAACTTACTTCGTCAGCGGCGTGATCAGCAGCGGCGCTTCGGCACTGCCGGGCGCCGCCGTATCCATCGGGAACGTCTCCGCCACGACCGGCAGCGACGGCTCCTACAGCCTTGCCGACATCGCCGCGGGGGGCTGCACGATCACGGTTTCCAAGGCAGGCTACCTGACTCAGACCGCCAGCCTGGATGTCTCCTCCAATATCAGTAAGCTTAACTACGCCCTGCCGCCCCAGCCAACCTATGCGGTGAGCGGAACGGTACGCGCGGGGAGCAGCAGCGGCACCTTGCTGGCCGGTGCCAGCATCTCTGTCGCAGGGAGCACGGTCCTCAGCAACAGTGCCGGAGCCTTCTCGGTGGCCGGCATTCCCGCCGGGACCTACGCCATGAGCGTCTCACTGCCCGGTTACACCTCCTTTGTCAACGTGGCGCTGACGGTAGCGGCCAACCAGAGCGTCAATGTGGTCCTGATACCCCTCAGCTACACGGTAAGCGGCACCGTCCGCGCGGGAAGCAGCGGCGGCGCACTGCTTCCGGGGGTCACCGTTGCTCTCGCCGGCAAGACCGCCACGACCGACGGCGGCGGGGCGTACAGCGTGGGCGGCATCCCCGCCGGCAGCTACCAGATGACCGTATCCCTACCCGGATACGCGAGCGCCACTAGTTCCGTTGCGGTGACCGCAAACCAGACGGTTAATGCGGTTGTTGTCCCGATTAACTACACGGTGAGCGGGGTCGTCAAGGCCGCTTCCGGAGCGGTGCTGCCCAACGCAACCGTTTCCCTGGGGGGGAAGACGGCGACCACGGACGCCAAGGGGGCCTTCTCCTTTGCCGGCATCACCGTCGGAACCTACACCCTGAGCGTTGCGCTGCCGGGCTACACGACATTCGCCAATGCCGCACTCCCGGTCAATTCAGACCAGGCGGTCAGCGTCACCCTGACCCCGCTGCCTCCCACCTACACCGTCACGGGAGTCGTGTCCTCGGCGTTTGGCACGGGCGTAATCCCCGGGGCCGTGGTGACCATCGGCCCTAAATCGACCGTGGTTCCCGCGGGGACCACCATCTACTCCATCAGCGGGCTCGCCGCTGGGGTATACGCCACTAGCGTGACCAACGCCGGATACCTTCCCTACACCGGCACGGTCACCATAACCGGCTCGCAGAACCTGAACTTCGTGATCACCCCGATCAGCTACGCGATCGCCGGCCAGGTTCAGGCAAACGGCGCGGCACTCGCCGGGGCGACCGTCTCGGTGGCAGGAAAGACCGCCACCAGCGACAGCAACGGCTCCTTCTCGATAGCAAACGTCCTTCCTGGGACCTATGCGCTGAGCGTCGCCAAAGCGGGCTACGTAACCTTCACCACTGCGAGCCTCTCCGTTGCCGCCAACCAGTCGCTAGCCATCACCCTGAACCCGGTCACCTATACCGTCATGGGGATAGTCTCCTCGACCAGCGGGTCCGGACTTATTCCCGGCGCCCTGGTGACCATCGGAAGCAGATCCGCCACTGTGGCGGCTTCCGGTATCTACTCGGTGAGCGGGGTCAGCTCCGGCGTCAATCAGGTCACGGTGGTTTGTCCCGGGTATCTCACCTATACCGGCACTGCGACTGTATCCACCGTGAGCACGCAAAGCCTGAACTTTACACTGACCCCGGTTACCTACAACATCACCGGCCTGGTGCAAGCCAACGGTGCCCCTCTCGCCGGCGCTACCATAAGCCTGGCGGGGAAGACCGCCACCAGTGACAGCAACGGCGCCTTCTCGATTGCGACCGTCCTCCCCGGGACCTACGCCTTCGGGGTGACCAAGGCCGGCTACACCGCATTTTCCAACGCGAGCTTCGCCGTCGCGGCTGATCAGTCGCTTGTCGTGACGCTGGTTCAGCAAAGCTTCTCGGTAAACGGCGTGATCAAGTCAGCGAACACGGGGCTGGCGCTTCCCGGTGCGACCATCACCATTGCCGGGAAGACGGTCACCGCAGGAGCAGACGGCACCTTCTCCATCGCAGGCGTACCGGGGGGGAACTACCCCTACACCATCAGCGGTCCGGCTGCGGCAGTTCCGGCCTACACCGTGATCACCGGGAGCCTCGGCGTCTCCGGTAATGTCGCCGGGCTGCAATACCTGGTGTACCAGCCGGTTTACCATCTCACCGGCGTGGTAACCGGGCCTGGCTGGAGCGGTCTCATGGTGGGAGCGACCGTGACCATCGGCAGCAAGTCGACGGTGGTCCCCGCCAGTGGCATTTACATGATCGACGGGCTTGCCCCCGGCAGTTATCCGGTCAGCGTCACCAAGACCGGATACGCACCGTACTCCAACAGTGCTGTTGCGGTAACTGCAATCCAGGTTCTCAATTTCACCATGGCGTCATTAAAATAGGAGGTCGGTAATTCCTCAGAGCTGAAAAAAATCCGGCATGTGACGTCGCCCGACGTGCTGCCGGTTTTTTTTGCCTGAAGACGGTGATTGTTGATCAGGAGCGGTTTCAAAACGGGGTTGCCCGGGCCGACTCTATGTGGCTTGAGCATGTACTAATACATTTGCGAATCCCGTCCGGGTTGGCAGGGCGATTTCAGAGGATCCTTTAGCACCAATGTTCGATAATTACTCAAGTGGACTGATTTTCAGACCGATGAGATGGTTAAGAAGTAGTTTGTGAGATACCAGGTAAAAACAATTGCATTTAATGTGGAGGTTTTTCGATGTTCAACGAAGACCTGCAGGCGGCTCTCCGTGAGTTGCTGGAGGCGTCAAGTATCATATCCAATGGAGAACATCCAACCGTAGCCCAGTTGGAACGATATCTACGCGTCAGGGAATGGGCCCAAAGGCTCCTCGCCCGTCAAGAGACATAATAGCTTTCAGGTGCTGGGGCCGGCGGACCCGCGCCCTGGCTCAGGCGAAATCCCCGGTTACCTTTACCGACGCGTGACCACTCTTCCCACAAGAGTGGTGTGTAACATGGGAGAATGACGAATGATAAAGGAAGAAACCGACAACACTCTGTTAGTCGGCCTTAAAGCCAAGTTGCCTGAGTTGGAGATGCTTTACGCCAGATTCCAAACCATGTGGCATTATGAGGACCCGATTTACCGATTTTACCATCACAGCTTCAAAACGTATAAACTCCAAGGTCTTACAGAGGAAATCGTGGCAGCTTTGCAAGGCGTATACCCAGAACTGCCACTGAATGATATGTTCATGACTATCGTTCAGCAGGGAACCGGAAAGGTTTTCACCCTTGAGCACAATCAGCGCTGGTTTGAGGAAACCCGCCCTATTGTCGAGGCGTTCTTTCACGCGCGGTTCTTCCTGGAGATGGCAGTCAAGTACGGCAAAGAGCTGAATTCTCCCCCACAATCTTTGCCGAGCGGTTGGGCGGCGTTTCTTTATCTCTACAACCTGCGTTAGTTGGACTACCCCTAAATACCTTGGAGTAGCCCATGGATTTATCTCAGTTTTGCCGATACCGAATTCACCTCCTTTGATGCCCCGGAACTGATCAGTGCCGGCCTGGCCGCGGAGGAGGCCAGGGAATGCTATGCCGAACTCTCTGACAGTTGGCATGTTCGTCATGCAGCATGTTCACCCTGTGTCACGTTCTGCCACTACTGCTGCTGCGGTCGGGAGTCTGGAAGTTCTCTGCAACGGTTGGTCGGTAGCGTCCGCGCGATTCTCTGTCGCATTCTGAGAAATGGCGGCGCGGAGCCGGCAGGTTCCTGGAAAACCTGACGGCTCCGCGCGGGGTCAGAAGACCCGCGAGGCCCTTCTCCTGCTGAGAGGAGCCATGCGGTCCTCCGAACCCGGAGCGCGCTCCTGCTCGCTGCTGCGGAAGAAAGCCAGGTGCACGAAACACTCCTCGACCAAAAGCGCTGAGCCGAGCAGGCCCCGTGCGGTGTAACGGCAGTCCTCGCCGCGCCCGACCGACGGAAAGCGCTGCTCCTCGGTCTCCATCATGCGCTCCAGGATTTTGCGCACCTTGGCGATATCGGCAGGGCTCTGTCCGGGGCGTGACCGCGGGATGTCCATGGCGTAGCTGTTCAGCAACTTTCCGTGCAACTGGAGGTAGGCCTCGGGCCGGGACACCATTTCGATCCCCGCCACCCGCCCCTTGATCAGCACCGCCATGCCGCACTGCTCTTCCTGGCAGGGAAAGGCCTCCAGGTAGCTGGAAAGGTCGTCGCAACGGGCCTCGTAGGCGTCCTTCATGGCGCCGGTCCCCGACGAGGTGCGCTGGCTGGTGTGCAGCTCCTCGATGCTGTTCCAGACCTCGCTCTGGTCGGAGCGGAAGCCCCGCTTTGCCGAGAGCGAGGACGACACCGAGGCGTTCTTGCGGCTTCGCAGCGACGGGGACATGCTGACGTTCGAGTCCTCGAAGTTCGCCGACTTGTAGGACCAGCGCCCCTGCTCCGTGCAGGACACCGGGATCAGCGCGCTCCTACCGGCGGCCACCAGTATGGTCGTGTTGAGCACCCTGTTCTGCTTGGCGCCGGCCAGCTCCTCTCCGTCGAGCAGCAGCACGTTCCGGTCGCAGTCGTTGATCAGCTTCAGCTCCGGGACGCTCCCTCCCTGGCTCACCTCGCTGATGGTGAGCCGGCCGCTCGCCAGGGCCTCCTTGAGGGTGATGTAGTCCGGCCCGCCGGTTTTAGCAGCGAATAGTGGCGTCACCGCCAGCTCCTTGTGGCTTTGCAATTCACCCAGGTGCAGCCCGTTAGCCAGGAATTCTTTCAAGTTCGTGTCCATACGCCCCTCCCATGTTGTTTGTGGTCCCATGATACCTTGGTACCTCCCCTGTAAAGCGTTCTACCCGCGGCATTATTTTCTTCCTGTGCCCCTTGCACACGCTGCACTTCAAGTCGCGTGTGGCGTCGCAAGCGCTAAACTCTTATCAGCGCCATCCCCTCATCGAACTGGACCTTATGTCCTCGTCGTTCCACCAGAGATACGGGCGTTTGCCGACGCTGCCGTTGGCCTCGATGACGGAGTTCCAGGTGCATACTTTCGAGGTGGCAGCCGACGGATCGAGCACCAGCAGTCGCCAGAGGGTCCCGTCCTCCAGATAATCAAGACCCTCACAGGCACCCAGTGCCCCGTTGCCTCCCCCAAATCCAGCCCGACGATTACGGAATTGTTCTCCAGGATATGCTCCTCGATAAAGGAGCGCGGGGCGACTCCGCGTTCAGGGCAGGGCTCAACGGCGACCCGTGACTTGTAGGTCGTGTTCACGAATGCCTCCAGGTGCAGACCCGTGCCGTGTTTAAAAAACGCGGAGTAGACCTGCATCAGCTTGAAGGTTTTCGCCAAGCTACTGTATCTTCTGCCCTGAGCTGGTTATCTCGTGGCGCAGGAAACGCCGCAGATCATGAGCGCCATGAACAGGCAGTACGGTCCGCAGGCTCGTCAATATCACCCTGCCGCAAGTGAAGCAATTGATACTCGTCCCCGCTGTCCGGCAGTGGCACGTTGGGTCCCTCGTGTTTCGCATCGATGGGATCAATCATAACTAAATTGGTCATTGCATTAAAGCGTCCTCTTATTTAACAGCCTGTTGGAGATATTAAATGCAATCACTGCAAATAATTGCAAATACCTTGTTGAAATAATGCAATATCTCAAGTAATTTAATTGTACTCGGTGACATCCATCATAGAGCGTCGTACTAAATCAGATATTTAGTTGTTGCACATTTTAACGGAATAGACTGAATTGGTATAGGACTGGGCAAGGCGGGCGAGGGCGTTGTACTGTGCTGGGGTACAAAATAATATTTATTCCGACGACAGCGACGTTATCTGACGCATCGCCGTGCCATACTGACCTCACTTGAAAGTAACAGAGGAGGCAGTTCATGGCGATCCCCCGGTTCCTGAAATCACTGGCTTCATCCCCTCCCAAACGCTACCTGGATAAGACTTCGACTAGCTACCGTCCGCTTTTGGGCATCTGGCTGATCGATCTCGCACTGATGTTCGATTGGTACCGGCCCAAGCGCGCCGGCCGCTGGGCGGAAATCTTCGAAAACGATGATTTTTGCCTGCTGACCGGGGTGCAGAAACCCGAGTTTGACGGGGAAGACGACGACGGGAATGAGATCCCGACATTTATCCGGTACCCGGGGTTAATCGGATGCCGGAAGCTCCTCCTCTGGCAGCGCTCAGTGCTGCAGGGGGAGACGCTCTCCAAGACGCTGCCGCTATTCTCCAACCTGGGACTCCTTAGTAAGATCCTTGGGCTGAGCGACGCGGATCAGGCCTTGCTCGCCTTCGCCGCCTGCCTGCAGCTCTTTCCGCAGTTCCATGGCGTCATCTCAGCCCAGAGCCAGCACGCCTCCGCCCAGTCTCTGTGCCAGACATTGGGGAGGCTCACTGGGCTCCCCGCTAAGGGGTTCACCGCTTCCATCGCCGACGACGGGGTGCTGGTCGCGACGAGCCTGCTCAAGCTGAGCCGCAGCAACGCTGACCTGGAGAGTATGCTCGACCTGATGGAGGGGTTCGGTGCGGTGCTGGCGGCCAAGCACGCCTGCGCCGAGGATCTGGTGCGGCGCTTCCTGAGAAAGGCCGCGCCGCCGACGCTCACACTCGACAACTTTTCCCACTTAGAAAGCGACAACACCGCTCTGCGCAGCTACCTGGGCAATGCGATCGCCGAGAATGCCGTCGGCGTCAACGTCCTTTTGCACGGCAGACCCGGGGTCGGAAAGACCGAGTACGTCCAGGCCATTGCGGCAGAACTCGGGGTGGAGCTCTACGAGATCTCTTTCGCGGACGAGGACGGCAACCCCATCAGGGGGAAGGCGCGGCTGCGGGCCTACAACCTATGCCAGAGGTTCCTGGCCCGCTCCGGCAATGCGCTGCTCCTCTTCGACGAGGTGGAGGACGTTTTCGAGTCGAACCATGGTTTCCTTAGCCAGCTGTTCGGTGCCGAGGAGTCGCATGATGGGGGAAGCAGCGCTGGCAAGGCCTGGGTCAACCGGACCATGGAGCGCAACCCCGTTCCGGCGGTCTGGGTCACCAACTCCGTGGACAACATCGACCCGGCCTACAAGCGCCGCTTCGATTACTCGGTCGGCTTCCCCTTGCCGCCCAGGCCGGTCCGCTTCAGCATCGCACGCCACCACCTGGGCTGTTTCGATCCACCCGAGAGCCTATTGGAGCGCCTCTCCGCCAATGAGGAACTGACCCCCGCACAGTTTAGCCTCGCTGCAAAGGTAGCGCGCATAGCGAGCCCCGAGGACCGAGTGAAGGCCATCGCACTCGTCGAGCAGACCCTGGAGCGGAGCAGCACCCTCTTGGGGCAGCAGAACGCGCCAGGAAGGAACTTGGCGCGGACCGGTTACAGCCTGGATTATCTCAACGTCGATGTCGATGTCGTCGGTATTTTGGAGGGTCTCGGTCGCCGTCCTCGCGGCAGCTTCTGCTTCTACGGGGCCGCCGGCACCGGCAAGAGCGAGTTGGCGCGCCACTTGGCCGACCGGATCGGCAAGCCGTTCATCCTGCGGCGCGCCTCCGACCTCCTGAGCAAGTATCTCGGTGAGTCCGAGAAGAAAATCGCCGAGATGTTTGCCGAGGCGCGCCAGCAGGACGCCGTACTGGTTCTGGACGAGGCCGACAGCTTCCTTGCCGATCGCCGGGGTGCGCAGCGTAGCTGGGAGGTCACCCAGGTGAACGAGCTTTTAACCCAGATGGAGGCCTTCGAGGGAATCTTCGTTTGCACCACCAACCTCATGGAGAAGCTCGACCCGGCGAGCCTGCGGCGCTTCGCCTTCAAGGTGCGCTTCGACCCGCTCACACCCGACCAGCGCTGGACCATGTTCTGCCAAGAGCTGAGGCGCCTGGGCGGGGGAGAGGACGGGATGCACTCCTTCGAGGGGCTGGTGCGGGAATTGAGCGGGCTCACCCCCGGCGACTTCAACGTGGCGGCACGCCAGTTCGAACTCCGGGACACCCCGGCCACGGCGGAAAAGTTGTACGATTTGCTGCGCCGCGAATGCCAGGTAAAGGGGGCCGCACCCGGGCGCATAGGCTTTGGGAGGGGATAATGTGCACTTCATTGAGGAGACCCCTGATAGTCAGGCAGTGCTCCGTATGCTCGGATTTCCTTTACCAGTACAGCCCGCGCAACAAGTCGGGCTGGATCCCTCTCTTTGTCCATTACACGCTCTGGACGGACGGGAAGATCTCCTTAAATAACCGGATAGCCGATCCCGAACTGGTGCTCTGCCCCCACTGTCGGGCGCCGCTCTGGATTAATGAAATGCCGTCCTTTGGCAAAATTCACACCATTTGGCAGCGCTGGGAGGGGGGCGGGAAGATCGCATTCTACCAGGAACCTGCCTTGAGGGATTACGCGACCCTGCTGGAGCAGGGGGCGGGTTCCCAAAAAAAGGAGCACTACACGCGCCTGGCACTCTGGTGGACGGGAAACGACGCGCGAAGAAGGTCGGATTCCAGGGCGCCGGGGCCGGGCTTTCGCGAAAGAGCCAACATGATGGCCCTGGCGGAACTGCTGGACGAGGCTGACCCGTGCGATCGGGTCGTGAAAGCCGAGCTGATGCGGGAGTTGGGCCTTTTGGACGACGCACGGGCCTTACTTGAAAGCCCCGTGGACCCCACATTGCTGGACCTGGTCGAGGTCATCGGATGGCTTGTCGAAATAGGCGATACCAGGGTCGCGGAGGTCAGAACCAGCGGCGGGCCCTTGCACAAGAAAGAAGTCGTCGGGCCGCCGCGGCCGGCCCTCACTCGGTCCTAAATCGAGTGACGCAAGCGACGCAAGGGATTTCCCGTCCGCCGAGAAGTCAGCCCGCAGCACGGCGACCGCGGGAAAGTTCTCGAGGTCCAGCATCGAGAGGCGATATCTCATGGAAAAAAGTCATAAAACTGACAAAAAGCCTGCAATTAAAGTCATCGGTATTGATTCTTTCGGTGCCAATATAGTAAACCGTATGATCGAACGAGATGTTGACACAATTGAATGCATAGCCGTAAGTACCGATTACGGAGCATTGAGGGAGTCGAGAGCCCAAACAAAAATATTGATAGGGTTTGGTTCTTTCCTAAAGAGTCAAATTGATTGTTTCAATGAAATAGACAGGTATGCATACCAAAAGATCCAGGAGTCTCTGCAGGGGGCGGCACTCGTGATTTTTGTCGGCGATTTGAGCTTCAGTGAACCCGTCAGTGCGGCCATGATCGTTGCAGCTGCCAGAGAAATGGGAATCCCCATAATCGGGATAACGTGCGTGCGCATGTTGAAAGAAGGCAGAAACCTCATTTCGCAAGTAAACGAGAACGCTCAAAAGCTCTGCCAGCAGCTGGTCTCTCTGTTAGTCCTTTCCCGTAATCTGTTGGACCGGTCAATAGTAATGCCACTCAACTCGGGAATTCTCGACATGTGCAGAAATATGGATGTGCAGGTGGTGGACGCGGTTTCGGGATTTATTCAACTGGTTTCACAGGGAACCAAAGAAAAGCACGCCCCGCATTACCAAGGTCTTGCCGCAATGGGGGTAGGAACCGCGTCCGGCGCAAAGAGAGCGGGGGAGGCGGCTGCCAGGGCTGCATCGTCTCCCTTGTTGGCCGGCCACAACATTTCACGCGCTCGGGTGGCGCTGGTTTTCATCCGGAGTTCCGCAGAAATAACACCAGTCGAAATAGCTGCGATTCGGGGGCAGATATCGGACAGCATCCAAAAGGGTGGCACGGTCCTGACTGAAGTGCTGGCTGACGGGAAATTGGGAAACGAATTGCGAGTCTCTGTCCTTTTTACCGGAGTCGGGGACACGCATGACGTGGTCTTGAGCGAGCCCTACCTGGAAGATGATGCTGATTCCCACTCCGGTTGGGATTTCCGTCCCGAGTATTCTCATGCCGATACCTATTTCGATATTTTCGGAGTATAAGATCCCGGCTTGAGGGAAGACTTCATTGATATGGTGGATTACGTTCTTTCCATTGACGCCATGCCGATTGGCATAAACCTCCCTTTTCTGCCCGGGTTGGTCCCCATTCTCAGGCAGTTGGTAGCGGATGGGGGGGATGAAAGATCAGTAGTAACGATATTCCTGCATCTTTTGGCGGGTTCGGCAGCTGGACGCTGGCTCTCGGAACAGGCCCGCTGTGCCATACAAGAAGCATATGGCAGCCTGGAAGTTGACCGTTGCAAGGTGAGATCAATCGAAGACCAGCTGAAAAGCCGCATAAGTGAAAATATGTCAGTTAGAGACAAGTTTGCGGTTAGATGCATTCTTTCAGACGATGATAAAAAGTGGGGTGAGCGACCTGTCCCGGCACGTCACACCGATCTTCCCGAAACCAGTAACCACGGAGGCTATGAGATGAACAGTCGCAGGAGTGAAGGACATTACACCGGTTGCCTGTTGGGCGGCGCTTGCGGAGACGCGCTGGGATGGCCGGTGGAGTTCGAGAACCTGGAGCGCATCCGCCAGATGACCGATCAGGACGGCGTGACCGGGATGACCCCGGGCAAAGACGGTCTGTACGAGATAACAGACGATACCCAGATGACCCTGTTCACGGCCGAGGGGCTGCTGCGCGCACTGAACTCCGCGCGAGCCGCCGGCAGCCCTCCGGATTTCGTCGCCGCGCTGAAGCGCTCCTACCTCTGCTGGCTTGCGACCCAGGGGGAGCGCGGAGCCGAGAGCTACCCGAAGGGGGAAGCGGCCGGCTGGCTCCTCGGGGTTGAGGGTCTGCACGAGGAGCGCGGGCCGGGCAATACCTGCCTGTCGGCCCTGCGCGCCACGCGATTTTCCGGAAAGGACATTGCCGCCAACGACAGCAAAGGGTGCGGAGGGGTGATGCGCGCCGCACCAGCCGGGCTGCTCGCCTCACGGCTATCCGGGGAAGACATCTGCAGCGCGGCCGGCCTCGCCTTCGAAATGGGGTGGCAATCAGCAGCCATCACCCATGGCAACCCGTCCGGGTATTTCCCGGCCGCAGTCCTGGCGGCAACAATCGCCTGTATCGTCCGGGGTGAAAGCATCCAGAGCGGGGTGGAGCGCAGTCTTGGCTTACTGAAAGGCCGCCAGGACTCCGGGGAAACGACTGCAGCAGTGCAGTCCGCTCTCGATTTGGCGCAGGATCGGTCGTTGGTGCCGTCGCCCGAGACCGTCCAGACCCTGGGAGCCGGCTGGATCGGGAGCGAGGCGCTTGCCATCGGCCTTTACTGCGCCCTCGTGGCGGGGGACGATTTCGCCCGCGGCGTGCGGTTGGCGGTCAACCACTCCGGAGATTCCGACTCGACCGGTTCCATCACCGGAAACCTTATGGGAGTGCTACTCGGCGCAAAGTCCATCCCCCCCGAGTGGCTGGCAGCGTTGGAGCTTGGGGATGTGATCCGGCAGGTCGCTTCTGACCTCCTGGTCGGGGTCGAGGAGACAGCAGACTGGCTTATAAAATATCCGGCGATTTAAAAAAACGAGGTAAGCACTCAGACGCTCAGCAAGGCATCCGATTCTACGTCGGATTCTACTATGGTTAAAGGCATGCCGCCGTAAGCGGGGTTGGTTGCTTTGGGTAAGGTCCACGTGAGGCAAATGCGAAGTTCTGGTAGAACGGAAAGTCCCTGAGAAGTTCGGGAGATGCTGCACCTCATAGATAATCCAATACGGTAACGATATGCACTCCGTCCGGTAAGTTCGAGGACCCTCACCCTTATGTCGCGCCAATGCTACATATTGAACTCAAAGTCTATCTGTGGCGAAACATATTCTTACCTGTAACCGAACGATTAAGCAAAAAATGAAACAGTGATACTATGTGAATACCTTCTCTTTACGATTTCATCGTAAAAGTAATTAGCGGTCAAATGGTAGTGAATCATCTATAAAATTTAGTTTTAATAGTGATTTTTTATGTTATATATAGCCATATAAAATATTCAACTAGTAGTTGGTGTGATATTGAGCTGCTTAATGCATTTACGGCTGGAATTACGGTGTGTTAGCTTATTGTTCGAATAAGAGCTATGACATGTGAAGGTGCTTTAGTCACACAATGTTCATGGTCACTTACAGCAAGTCAGATCGGAGGCCGCTGGTATGAGCGGCAAAAGGAGCAGGCGAATGGGTTTTGCACTTGTGGTAAACGATGACGATTCAACTCACCAAGACGGAATTGCTAAACTGTTCAGGGATGCGGAACGGTTTGACTGTTTGGTCGCCTTTGCAACCTATTCCGGTTTTAAATGGATCGAGTCGCAGCTTAAGTCCCGACTGGATGACCCCAATTTTAGGGCTCGCTTTCTGGTAGGGCTCGATTTCTATCATACCGAACCGGGTTTGCTCGACACGTTGCTTGCGATGTCAAAAAAACACGGGGACAAATTTATTTTTTACATCAGCGGTCCGGATAGGGGATGCGTTTATCACCCGAAAGTTTATGCATTCTACCACGGTGCAAAAGAAACCGTCGTAATCGGATCGGCAAACCTGACCCAAGGTGGACTCAGTCAGAATTACGAAATGTCTGTTTGTCTGGAGGGCCAAAGCGGCGTCTGCGGCGAAGACATAGAAACTTTTATCGCTTCGCTCATCGAAGATGATGAAATGGTGCCGGCTACGAATGGCGCTAGTTTAAGCTTTTCTGGTATCTGTTCCGATGAGGGACCTCTTTCATTTCATGTCTTGGTGCAGTCAGAAGCTGAAAAGTTTTGGGCCGCCGCTTGGTGCATCGAGGTTCACTACGTCCCGGCCGCTGTCTGATTGGTCTAT
>Ga0209123_1001062_pt1 | contig 29356 bp, 22 predicted proteins | sample BarGraIncu00431A_FD_184500 | JGI IMG/M metagenome (GOLD analysis project Ga0209123, IMG submission 184500) | Arctic peat soil microbial communities from Barrow, Alaska, USA - Barrow Graham LP Incubations 004-31A (SPAdes) (version 2) | ecosystem: Environmental > Terrestrial > Soil > Wetlands >... | reverse complement strand
GTTACGGCAATGGCAATTTTGGATATACTATAAACTCTTAAGTAGGAGATAAATTAATTGAGAACCAACATGAATAATATTGTTTTAATCGGTATGCCTGGCAGCGGCAAAACTTCCATCGGTACTTTGGTTGCAAAAATTCTTCGGCTGGACTTTTGCGACCTGGATAACTACATTGAAGAAAAAGCACAGACAGCCATTCCCCAGCTTTTCCTGCGCGGGGAAGACTATTTTCGTCAATTGGAAAGTACTGCCGTTCAGGAAGTTTATCACAAACAAGCAGTCGTCATCTCAACCGGTGGAGGAATTGTAACCCGCGCAGAAAATATGATATTATTAAGAAAAACAGGTACTGTCTTTCTGATAGAACGTTCTATCGATATGATTTTAGAATCATTAGACATTACAGGTCGTCCACTACTTGCAAAAGACCGTAATAAGATTTATAGCTTGTATGATGAAAGAAAGCATCTTTATGAGCAGTATTGTCATTTTCGTATTACCAACGATCAATCTATCGATATCGCTGCTGATAAAATCATACAAATACTGAAGAAAAGCAGCTATTAAGTGCCGTTTTCTCAAAACTAGCTCCAAACAATCTTCGTATTTTAGGGAGACTACAAGAACAGGGAGTAAATTTCTTAATGAAATTTACTCCCTGTTCTTGCTTGTTAGGAAATGAATTTCCCCTTATATAAACATATTTTATAAAAAATAGAATAATCTTGAGCCATTATAGAGGAATTTGTGCTCTTTGGTAAGAATATACAATATGCATCACATAAAAATTATGTCAAGCTTGTTATCCATACCAGTAAGATATCCGCTTTTTCGTCCACCTCTTCAACATGAATTTTAACACTTACTTAAAAAGGTCCATTCTGAGATTGCTTAAAAAAGGGGGATATAAATTGGACTTATTGATTGCTACTAAAATTGTGAACTTTATTTTTGATGAAGCTGGGTTATATTCAATTGTCTGCGATCACAAAGGAATGATTGTTGCAGCTAAAATTGCTTCCCGAGTAGGTACTGTGCACAGTGGGGCTCTAAAGATGCTGAACGAAAAGTCTGCTCATGCTATTGTAACGGTCGCAGACGAGGAACGTTCAGGTGGTATTATGAGAGCGGGTGTTAGCTTACCTATTGTATATAAAAAAGAGTGGATTGGCAGTTTCGGTATAACCGGAGACCCTGCAAGTACAGAACCCATCGCTAAAATTGCTGCCGGCATCGTCCGCAAGGAATTTCAAGAACTAGATAGTAGGGCGATGTTACTAGACCAAGCCCAACAAGTTAGTGATTCAATCGCCACGATCGCTTCTACGATCGAAGAGCTTAATGCTTCCCAAGAAGATCTGACTTCGACGATGCAAGAAGTTGCTAACCTATCCCACCAAGCGTCAAAGGATGTCAATAATACGGATAATATTATATCTGTTCTTCAGCAAATAGCCAGTCAAACCAACCTGCTCGGTCTTAATGCCGCTATTGAGGCTGCTAGGGCTGGGGAACACGGTAGAGGATTTTCAGTTGTAGCCGAAGAAGTCCGCAAGCTCTCTGGCGAGAGCAATCAGTCGGCCAAAGATATTAAGGATACACTTCAGCATTTAAAATCGTCCATGGTAAAAGTTATTGGTCATACCCAACAGACAGCGGGTATTACCCAAGAACAAGCCAAAGCAACTCAGTCCATCACAGAAATGGTGATGACATTAAAATATGTTGGCGAAAAGCTGCTTTCCATGGCAAAAGCTGAATAAAACACAGTTTATCTTTCATTCAACGCAAGACAAAAAGCACCACCACATGATGTGATGGTGCTTTTTCCTATACCTTAAAATTATTTACCTCATCCTTTAACTTCTCTGCTAAATCAGATAAGGTTTTACAAGATGATGCTATTTCCTCCATTGCCGCTGACTGTTCTTCCACTGCCGACGAAACATTTTGTACTTCGCCCGCAGTGTCCTGACAAGTCTTCTCAACACCGTTAACAGATACTACAATCTGCTGACTACCTGCTGAAAGTTGTTCTAAAGAGGTGGAAATACCTTTCGCCTGACTGACTACCCCATTTACGAAATCTGATATCTTCTTAAATTCCTCACCAGTGGAACGCACCATATTTACACCTTGATCAACATTCAAGATTGCAGTATCAATTGACCCCACTACATTTCCAATATTTTGGCGATTTTTTTGAATGAGTATCGTAATCTGCCGCGCAGCACGTTCCGATTGCTCCGCAAGCTTTCTCACCTCTTCAGCAACGACTGCGAAACCTCGGCCTTGTTCCCCAGCCCTAGCGGCTTCAATAGCGGCATTCAAAGCAAGAAGATTTGTCTGCCCAGCAATGCTAGAAATAAGCTCTACAATTTCCCCAATCTGCTTTGAACTTCCTTCTAGTTCGCTAGATGCCTGTTGCGCCTGTTTGGCCGCCTTAACCATACTATCCATCTGATTGATGGCTTTATCTACTGAACTGTGCCCATTATCGGTAGCTCGTGCCGCTTTGTCTGCGACTGCGGCCATTCGACTGGCTGTTGTAGCCAATTCTTCAATGTTTGCCGATATTTTCTCAACGACTGCAGAAACCTCATTGACAGCCTGTACTTGGGTTCGTGCCCCATGCATTACATGATCAATCGACGCCGCCACACTACAGGCAGCTTGTGCAGATTGCTGGGAATTTTCAGCAAATTGTTCTGCTGCATTAGCGACTTGACTCGACGACGAATATACCTTAGAAATCAACTCACGTAAATTGAGCGTCATACGTTGAAAACTACGCGCCAAATTGCCAATTTCATCACCATCATTTGTGCTCAGTATATTTTTGTTGTTCATCGTTAAATCTCCATGAGCAATTTTCTCAGCCATTTCATCTAATACTGTAATTCGCTTCACCAACCTGAGAGTAATTACAAAAATAATAATTCCCAAGAAAAGCAGTCCAATTACACTGGAAATAAGTGAATTGATTCCCAATTCTTTGACTGGCGCAAGAAGTTCTGCTTTTGGCACAACGACAACAAAAGTCCAGCCACTTTTGCCAATTGGCGCCGCCGCTAACAAAGTTTCCACACCACCGACTAAACCCGTTTGAATACTAGGGGTCCCACTCATGAATACTTTTCCGTACTCAGCAAATGCTCCATTTTCCACTTTTAAAATATTTTCGGTCAGCCCCAATTTTGGATGAGATATATAATTTCCTTTTTCATCAAGAATCGCCGCATATCCAGTCTTACCCATCTTAAATTCTTGTGCTAATTGCTGTATTGCTTTAATATCCATATCAATTCCGGCCACACCAATCATTTTCCCATTGCGCATAATTTTCTTCATCACACTGACAGATAGTTCCTTCGCTGATGACTCATAAACTTCTGTATAACCAACTTCCTGTGCTGCTACAGCCGTCTTGTACCAACCGCGTGTGCGAGGATCATAACCCATTGGTTTTTCCTTCTGCGTAACCCCTTGGGAATCTTCACATGCCCCATCCTCATAACCTGTATAAGCGGATTTAACCCCCGGCCAAGAACTCTTTACTTGCTTTAAAAAAACCATCTTCTCTGTTTGGCTTAATTCTTTTTCCCCCAAGACTTTAGCCGTCGTTGATACCAATACTTCTTTTTCTTTCAATGAAGAATATATAATATTACTATAGCTTTCCACCACATAACCAACAGTTTGCATAATTTGTTCATTAAGCATACTACGCGATCCATAATAGGAATAAGCACTAATGCCAGCAAAGATAAAAAACATGGGGATTAACAGCATAATAAGTATTTTAGTTCGTAATTTGAATGATTTCCACATACTATTCCAGTCTCCTTATGTATTTTAATAGACTCTCGGCATTCCTCCTATTTTTTTGTGGGAGGTTGTTGACTTTTGCCGGGCGAATTGAACATTCGCGAGCAATAAAAATTTATGCAATCTTGTCAATAGACTGGTACGTTCTATAAATAATTGCTACAACATATAACAGAAAACCTTTAATGAATCCATTGTATAATCTGCTATGTTTTCATACAAGTACATTCCCTTAATTATATCAATTAATTATGTCAATTTCATTTTACTATTTTTGGGCAAGATAGCTGTTTTTTTATTTTAATTTTTTACTGCAATGATTTCCTTTTTAGAACAAACTCCATGACTAAAAAAGCTATGGACACTAGGGCGCCCAGTTGCATTTCTAGTGTCCATCAAACCGAATATAATTGATTCTCGTATGCAATTAGCCACTACCAATTCTTTCAACCATGTAGTCCTATTTCTGGGATTAGATTTGTCGATCATAAAATTATCAATAAGTCTACCATCTTGTTCAAATGTTTTGACAGTTAGTTGACTTTTACTAATTTTTACCGTTATAGAGTTCCTAGCATCGTTGGCAGCAAGATACAAGCCAGATTTTGTAAAATGCAACAAATTTATGTCAGTCTGTTTTTTATAGGAACACACCTCTGCCATTATGATAGTGTCACTTTCGTGTTACCATTATGAACAGAGGTGTATTTCTTGTTATTCTGCTTATTTATACATGTTTTAGATTTTTAATCAATGTTGCACTTCTAACAACAGACTTTTATCCCTTGGGATTAAAATTTGACTTGTAATACTACTTTTGTAACGGGTACCGAATAACGTTTGGCAGGATTGGTCGTTACGCCCCACCATCTTTGTAATTGCAGTTGTGAATTTTTAGTCGGCTTAATCATAGCAATCATGCCAGGTCCTTTAAAACCATCTGCAGGAACGGCAAGTTGGCTATCATAGTCCGTGTATTTATTATTTTCCGCGAAGTCTGGATCAACATTCATATATTCTAACGCGAAGGTAGTATCTTTGGCTTTTTTAAGTTTCCCAAATTTCAATTCGGCAATATAACCTTTCTTATCTAGTCTATTATTTTTAGCATATTCATAGTTCAGATTTACTTTCTTTGAAAAATTATATTCACCATATGTGCCCCAGTATCTGTTGTATACATTCTCGCCAGTCCGTTTACTAGTTGTTACACCACTCTTAACAACATCCACTATATCTCTTTGAATGCCTTGTTTGGCCACATACGTGCCGATAGAGCCATGATGAAACTTATGAGCGTAGTTTAAAACTTCTATTAATCTTGTCTCAGTTTGTGCCGCATTGTAAGGAACAGCAAAGGTCTGTGCTGCATGCTGTGTAACTACTCCGTTACTAGTAGTTGTATATGCTGGTATGGTGTAAGTGTGAAGGTTGTCTTCCACTAATTCCGACACGTCTTGGGTATTATCAGTCCGCGCTACAAAGAATTCCAAAATATTGTTTTTATCAATATTGTAAATTGTCTTAGAACCAAATGTACTATCTTGATCGATATACAGGCCCTTAGCAAGATGGTAGGTTTGGTTACCAAAATTTATCGATAAATTTTTAGTGAGTTGGTTCTTAACCCAAATATTTTCCATTTCCCACTTTGTGGCTTCGGTTTTCTTGTAATTATCAGTTTTAGTTTCAATGTTTAAGCCAACTTCTGCAGACCACGTCTTATCAATCTGGCCATCAAAATATAACTTGCCCTCATGTTTGATTATTGCGCCGCCTTTATTATTTTCCTTTACCTCTGTCTTAGTCGATAAGGTAACGTCCATTTTCTCTTCCTTAGCTGACTTACCTTCCTTAACTTTTCCATCCTTAACTTTTCCATCCTGATCTTTTCCAATTTCAACCCCTTCAAACTCACCCATTGTTTCGCCACCAAGTTTTGAACTCCCTGCTAATTTGTAGCTGGCAGCATAAACACTCGATGTGGACACCGTAACTGCTAACAATACAGCAGCGGCTAAAAGCTTTTTATTCATTTATTTCGTCCTCCATTTATTTTTAAAATTTTTATAACGAATTTAAATAATTCTTATTAAATCTCAATGAATTAGTTATTAATTAGAGCGTTGTCACATTTTTGTCACATTTTCATGTTATACTAATAATAACAATAAGCAAAGTTGCCTCTGTTACCTTTGCCTATTTCCATGGTTGAATGATAGTTACAATTACATTGGGTAAAATAAATGCCACCACTGAATTATGGCATAATTTTTCCTTTGAGTATTTGGTACTATCGTCACCGACATGAAAAAGATCTTCGACTGGGATAGAGTTGCAGCTCTATGACTTTCAGTCCGAGGGTCTTTTTTTTATTACCAACTCCTCTCTTTGCTCTATTCTGATACCATAAAATTACCGTTTCATCACCCCCCTTACCTTAATAATTATTCTGTTTTCTCGTTCAATGTCTACATTCAGGCACTTTCCACATTCTATTTGAATACTTTCAATCCCTCACCCCAAAGGTTGTCCATCGAATAGCTTCGGGTGAATTCATGTTATCTAACCTACTGCTAGTCATTGTGCTGTTTTAGCCACTCCGACCAAGTTATCGAAAAATCATTAGGGGTTTCTGTAGCATACTGGTAAAACTTTTTAATAAATTTCGCTTTTTCCACAAATAATTCATTTTTCCAAACATCTTTTTCTTTTTTTGCTTCAGTTTTTAAAATATCTTGTCCACCAATTAATATTTGGCGTTGTATAATGTCATCAAAACTTACATTCTTACCATTGCGCATCATATCATATATCGCCATATAGGAAGTCGTACGTCCTTCGCCAGCTTGGCAATGGAAATGTAACCAGGCATCCTTAGGCAATTGCTTATAGAAAGTAATAAATCTGTCAATACTTTCTTCACTTGGCCAACGATGATCTGTATCAGTAATGCGGAAATATTTTACGCCATTAGCAGTAACAAATTCAGATTCTGTTAGTGCGCTATTTACTAAGGTTTCTTGCAAAAGAGTAGGTTTTTTGTTAGCATCAAGAGCCGAAATCATAATAGTTTGATTTAACGTCGCTTTTATGCGTGCATTTTCATCGGCCTCAACTTGCGGCAAGGTCATACCCACATTTGACCAATTGTGATATCCATACCAACTTACCCCTATGCCATTTATCAAACCATGAGACTCTTGTCGTAAATCAACTATATAAATCGGACCAGAAGTTTGTTCTTTTAATTTAGGTAGCATTTGCTCAAATTCTAATCTTGAAAACTGAGCACTGCCTGATTCATGCAATTGTTGCATTCCTACCACAGATGGCAACGGATCACTAGATGTTTTAAAGGAATCATTTGTTGTTCTAAAATTCCGGGGCAAATGGGATTCATTCTGGGTGTCGACTCTCCACATTCGTTCTTCTTGAGACTCTTTAGCTGAAACCATGAGCAGAGATTGATACAGCAATACTAGCGTTAATAATAACACTAGCGGCATCTTTTTTTTCATAGTATTCTCCCCTTTTTTTGTTGTTTATGGTTATATTATAGTTAATTACCAATAATTGCACAAGACTATTTTTGATCATTTTGGATATATTATTTGCATTTTTTAGTTATATTGTAATATTAATTGGATATGTCATGGTCACTTTAGTTACTCATTATGGTGATATTATACTATATTTGCTAACAATTGCAAGAAGTATTTAAAACATTTGCAATGTTATGAATTTCATCTGTGGCAATCCGTTTATTCATAACCGCTCACTACTTGCCCTATCAGAAAACGAACAACCCCCTCTTAGTAAATTCATTGCATTCACTAAGAGGGGGTTCGGTGCACCTATAAATTCTTCTTTATTGCACGAATCAAATCCATATATTCTTGATCACTAAGCATTACTTTCTTTTCAGGCATCATATCAAACGTACTTCCCCATGAAGGCCCGCCCTCATACTTAGGAACCAAATGAAAATGCAGATGAGGCAGCTTATCAGAATATGCTCCATAGTTTATCTTATCTGCAGCCAATGCTTTTTTCATCGCATTGGTTGCTTTTTTAAAATCTTGTGAAAAAAGCCTAAGTTCATTATCTTGCAACTCGAACAATTCACCTTTATGTCCTTTAAATGATAATAAGCATCGTCCTTTATACGTCTGCTCTTTGAATAAATACAACGTTGAAATATCCATTTCGCATATTTCAATCATCAAATCTTTTAACCTTTGATCTTTGGAACAATGAAAACAACTATTATCCGTACCCATAATAAATTCCCCTTTGCAATAAATTTTGTTAATATTATTATGATAACCTGGATCGATACTTCTTTTTTCTCCCCAGCACTGCTTTTAATAACAAATATAATATATGCTCAATATTTTCATAATATAAATCTATACAGAATTAACTATTACTAATTTTTTCAACTAATATTAAGTTTGTTTTTTCTTGATGAATGCATTCAAAGCCTAACTGACGCAAACCATCAAGAGAAATCATTTTCCGCACCCCATCCTTGAACATATCATCGGTAAGAGTAACTGTTTGCTTAGGTTTTTTATAAGTCAGTGTGTTTTTTTCCTTATCATATTTAGCATCCATAACAGAAGCAATCATGCTAAGATCAACATACCAAGATCCATTTTTGTCCTTTACGGGCTTAGCCCCCCAAGTTATTGCGTTACCAAATACGACAAGTCTAGCTTCATCTAATTTTCCACTAGGAACAGTAATGGTACTATTGTCCGGATTAGCCTTATCAATAACAAAATTATCGACAAGCCTTCCGTTCTGTTCGAATGTTTTGATGATTAGTTTGGTTTTGCTAATTTCTGCAGTTTGATAAACGGGTAAATCTTGTGGGTCGAAAGCAAAAGCATTCCATACTTTAGGACTTATATCACTTTTAGTGTTTAAATTTGTCCGTCCAGTAACAAAATACACAGTTCCTTCAGAAGGCTTCGACATATATTCGCCATTTTTAATAGGATATGTACGGGCCATTCCATGATCATGACCATGTAATACCATATCTACATGATATTTATCGAAAGTCGGCTCAAAGGCTTTCATATAGGTACTCGTTCTAATGGTTTTCAAGTAGTACTGCGGTCTATGATAGAGAACAAATTTCCAAGCCTTGTCAGTCGTACTCAAATCTTTATCCAACCAAGCGATTTGGGCCTGAATGCCTTTTTCCCTTGTCTCTTCCGTTTTGTACTGTTCAAATATTTGGCTGTCTAATACTGTAAAATGAGCATTGCCGTAATCATAAGAATACGCTTTCCCCTTGTAACCTTCTGGTCCATTATTCGGCAACTTGAATAATTTTAGATAGTACGTCGGATCGCCATAGACTGAGTCCTTACCAACTGCGTGTCCATCTCTACATTCATGATTGCCCATCAGAGGCATATCAGGTATCTTATTAATAACTCCCGTGGCAGCATCAAACCAATTATTGAAATAGTAAAAATTTTGTCCTTGGTCAGACTGATCGCCCATCGTGACAAAAAACTTCGCGTCTTTGTTCGCCCCATAGGCACTAAACAAAGTATCATGCCACACCTGATAATCGGCCTTATCATTTTGGCTATCAGCGAAAAGTAACATTTTAAAACTATCTAGCGCTGGGTTTTCGGTAGTGAAAGTACTGTATTCACTCCAATTTTGACCATCACCTACGCGGTAGGTATAAGTTTTACCTACCTTAAGTCCTTTTAACGTAGCTGAAAATATATTCATTTCACCAGGTGCATCGTTTCGCTCTACTGCTGTTACAAATTTCTCAGCAACTCCAGCATTAAAATTTTTCGTGTATTTATCTTCTTGCTTAATCTCACGATACTGCACCAGCCCTTTATTCACTATTGTGCTAGTCGACCATGTTATGGTCTGTGTTGTCTTAGGATCATCCGTCCAGGAAAGGGCCACATGATTGGGTATTACTGTAGTATTTAATTGCTCATTAACTCTAGGAACGTCAAAAGCCGCATTTACTGCAGCAGGGGAAAAACACAAATTCAAACAGAAACTAATTACCGTCATGAACAGCGCTAATCGTTTGATCTTCATTTATACAACTCCTCGTTTATAGACTGCCTGATTCACCAATTACAACTACATAATTCTTTAATCCCCTAGCGTAAGCTACCTACTCCTTATGAATCTGAGAACTTCACTAACGTACTACCACCTGCTGTAATAAAGATTGAACTTACATATGGAGGGCAAAACCTAAACAGTAAGCGATGGCACTGCCATCGCTTACCAACTACTTAAGCTTACTCACCCTGTTTAATCTTTGTATTGCTTAGCCCATTCGGTCCAAGTCATAGATTTATTAGGTCTGTGTATGACATAATCATAAAAATGCTTGGTAAATGCAGCGCGATCAGCATAACCAACTTTTTTCAAGGCATCAGATGATGTTGCTATCCGAATATCCTGTCCACCGATGAGCCATTGGCGGGACATAATGTCATCATAGCTAACTCTTTTAGCATTATGCAACATATCGACCATTGCCATAAATACAGTAGTGCGTCCTTCACCGGCTTCACAGTGTAAATGCAACCAGGCATCCTTGGGTAATGCTTGATAGAAACTCAGAAATTGATCGACATTTTGATCAGACGGCTTCGTATAATCAGCGACGTGAATGCGAGTGTATTTTACACCCAATAGGGTCGCAAGTTCTCCTTCAGTAAGTGCGTGGGCAACGTTTAGCTCAGCCTTAGAAGCAATAGATTTGTCAGCAGCAAGTCGAGCTACTTCAACAGGACCAGCCAAGGTACTATTTAGCAATTTTTTTTCAATTTTATCCAACTCAGCATCACTTTTACCCCAATTAGCTCTTTTGTAAGCACTATACCAGCTTACTCCTGTACCATCTAAATACCCGTGGGATTCCAAGCGCAAATCCAAAACCACAACATGATTTACAGGTAATTTTGTCAGCATCTTTGTAAATTCCAATTGAGAAAAATAGCTACTACCTGATATTTTCAGTTTATCCATACCTACTCTTGAAGGAATTTGGCCATCTGCTGTTGCCTGTTTAAAAGCATCGCTTGGTGTCCTAAAGTCCTTAGGCAATTGTGAAAGATCATCCCTGTCAACTTTCAAAATTAGCACTCCAGGCGCTGGCTCAGCGGCCAACGCTAGTAATGATGCCTGCAAAAGTAATACTAAGGTTAATAAAATAGTAAAAATTAGATTCTTACTGTTTACCGTTTTTTTCATAAAATCTCTCCTCATGTATAGTATTATCCCACTACTGCCCATCACCTACAACGAATATAGCTACGGGGAGAAAAAGGCGCATCCTCATTAAATTTAGAGTTGCGCCTTTTTTAGTTATTACAACTATCTAAGACATGTTTCTTAATAATCGTGCTTTTTAGCCCAATCAGAGTACTTCACCGGGAAATCCTTAGGACTTTGTTTTACGTACTCATAAAAATGTTTTGTAAATTGCAGACGTTCGATATATGCCTTACGTTTCCAGTTCAATTTGCCATCAATATCGCGAAGATCTACATTCCCAATCAATCCTTGCCTTCCTACAATATCCTCAAAGTTAACTTTTTTGGCATTCTGCAAAATATCTACCATGTTCATAAAAACGGTAGTTCGCCCCATACCAGCGAAACAGTGTATATGTAACCAAGCATCTTTAGGAAGATTTCTATGCCATTCAACAAATTCATCTACGTACTCATCCTCTGGTCGGAAATGATCCGACAAAGGGAGACGATAATATCCTGCGCCGTGTTCTTTAACCATCGCTTCTTCTGTACGTGCTCTTATCACATCCATTTGAAAACTAGTCGTAGGGACATTCTTATCATCATCGAAATTGTAAACAGTGATGGGAGAACTAACTAGTGCTTTATTCAGCTGTTCAGCCTCTATTTTTTTAACATCAGCCAATCTTTTACCATCATTTCCCCAGTTATTTGGCAAAAACCAACTTACTGCTGTACCATTGAGGTAACCATGAGATTCTTGACGCAAATCTACAACAATTACTTGCTGACTAGATACAGGGATTTTTGCTAGCACTTGTTCAAATTCTTTTTCCGAAAATATACTGCTTGCTGATGCTCTTACATTATCCATCCCAATTCTAGAAGGTGTGGTTCCATCTTTCAATGTACTGGTAAATGGATCATTGGATATTCTAAAATTTCTAGGCAGCTGTGAAAGATCTTGACGGTCGACTTTCAGAACCGGCTCCTTAGGAGAATCACTAGCCATCGCAACCAGCAATGTTTGACAAAGTATTATTAAGCTAAACAACATTGTGAAAAATATTTTTTTACCAAGTAGTACCTTTTTCATAAAGAACCCTCCGATTTTATCTACTGTTTTTTTGTCACACACCTAAAATAAAAGCATATATGACCTTACTAATTAGCCCATATATGCTTTTTATAAATCAGCCCCTATTTCAATTTACAGAGTCACAACCTCTTTAACCGCTTCAATTAAAGCACCTTCACCGTTTTCTACCCATACTTGATGCAAACGTTTGACACTAACCTGAGAGAATAAGTAGTTTCTAAAGGAGTTAAAAGGTTTCCCTTTTAGATCATCATCTGACATACCATATTCCTTTTTCGCGATTTCACTAAGCTTGGCAACCATCCAACTTGCGGCAGGTCCTGTCAATACATAATCGTGGTCACCAAGGTGTACCATAAACCCTTCCTGACGGCGAGGTAGTGGCAGAGTGCTGCCATCAGGCGATAACAATCCCAGTTGTACTGGATCCTTATCGACCATAATGCACGCGGCTTTAATCCAACCTATGACCTGGGCTTCATCGGCAGCCCAACCCGGATGATTATGAGAGCAGGCGATTGCTACAATCAATTCGGACGACAGACCACGATACACGGAGTCAGCTATCGCTAACACATGGTGAATACCTGTGCCGGCAACGTTGATTTCAGGCAGACATGTTCCATCCTCATTCCATTGAAGTACCCAAGTTTTTTGTATATCGTGAAGAAGTATTGCAGAAATAATGAGTTGCTTATTCATGTGGTAACCATAGATATCATAATAAGCATCATAAATACCCAACGCAGTTTTCATATCTACAGCTACGTGGGTCACCAGACCTCCTGGATAAGCATGATGACTCTTCCAGCCACTACCAGGCGCTGTGTAAAAAGGCTGAATATTCTTGTTAGGTCCCTTGCAAGGAGGCAGAAATTGATCATAAGTAGCATCCGCTTTTAGATAACCCGCAGCCACGAGTTTTTGTTTCACTACTTCTTTTTCCGCATCAGAAGGGAATAGCTCCATCAGTTTAGGAACTGGATTTTTCAAACCCTCCATAGCAATGCTGCGGACCTTGCTGTCTGAAACCTGCTCAGCCATCTTCAAAAGATAATCATAACCTTTTTTTACCATAGCTGACTGTTCAGCCATTGTCGCTGGAGCAAGACTCACACATTCCTTGAGAGATATCTTTGTCCCACCAGTAGCCGCCACTTTTGCCATACCGATTTTAGGCATCATTGTGCCTACGGCTAACGCAGCAGTCGCTGCCGCCGATACACGTAAAAAGTCCTTCCGGCTGAAATCCTTCTCGAAAAAATCAACACTCATCACAGTCGCTCCTTCATTATTATTTTGCATTATTTCAGCAAACTATCGTACCCCGAAGGGTATTTATTCTTTATATTTTTTGGGTTCAGCCATGAATAACGTCAGTATATTCATTAAAGACCTTCATCCGATCCAACGGTTCAAAGCCAATGGCACCTTCCATACTTCCTCTTTCCCAGTCAACACGCGTACCCCAAGTTAGTTCTGTTATTACTTGATGTGAACTAGCTACAATCTTATATTCACTCAATTCTGGAATGTATGTACCTTCTTCGGAGATGGAAGACTGGAATTCCGTGATTACTCTTACATATTGTGCTTTTGGCAAATCAGATATATCAATCATCTGTTTTCCATGCACCAATACTATTTCTTTTGCTTCCTTTACTGTTTCTCCATCATCTGAAACTTGAATAATCGCCCGTAAAACCGCTGAGCCTACTATTATAACTTCACTAGTAATTGTATTAAAATTCCAATATTTTTTATCCGTCTTGTATGAAGGATGAAAAATGGCCGGTCTTCGCCACTCGGTTTTATGTGTACCTTTTGTCTCAATATCCCTAAAATTTAACCAAGCTACCAATTCATTGCTATCTAACCCTATTTCATTAGGATGTTCATAGAGATATTGGTTTTCTTCTTGGGAAAGTTTCCTTCTATAAAAACGAACCTGGCTAATTTTCGCAGAGAGATGGGTAAAATATTTAGGTCTGCCAATATCTTTGATGATATGTCCGATGTAAGAATAACCAACAAAGAGGGGCACCCCACTCCAATTACACAGGTTTTCATCTAACTTAATACCAATAGTTTCGGCAACTTTTTGATCATTACAATAGGATACTCCGCCAGTTTTCTTGTCAAACGTTGAAGTATATTGAACCCACTCCCCCACAGTTGCGTTCCCCCCCTGCCAGGAATATTCAGTAGTTCCATGACAAGTGCCCCACTTTAACTTGCCGTTTCTTTCAACAGCCATGCGTAGCAAATAGGTAACTCCCCATCCAGTGGAAATGCCCTTTAACATTAAAGGATTATGTCCCATTTCTTCAGCTGTAGCTAAGCGATTGAGATTGGCCCAGACTATTCCAGTAAATCCATCCTCAACATGTAAGCTTTTACTATCGGGTATTTCAATATAGTCTCCATCATGATCGAGAGATATCTCTACCCTCTCACTAGTAGCATCCACCTTCGGCGTCCCTCTTAAAAAACCATTGTTGCCATGACCAGATAAGTCTTTAATAATTGGTGTCCCTCTTAAGTTACCCTCAATAGTTATCTCTTGAGATTGCATGTTACCGATTCCTACTTTATATCGTCCGCCTTTAGAAAAGCGGTAGGAAAACTCCATAACTTTTTTCTCATACGCTTTTAATTCCATTGCTTGGCTACAGGTCTTTTGCTCATCAATATATAAATCAACAGTTGTCCAGATTTTCATCTGTTGATTATTAGTCACTTCAACAGTTACAAAAATAACATTTGTATTTTCCCCTTGTCCCACCTTAACCATCATGTTTTCAAAACAAATAGGGTCTGGTGGTAAAACATCAACTACTTCCCTAACACAACCTACCTGGATGATATGTCTCCCAGGTTCTAACAGGGTATACTCTGCTCTAATTCTTTTCCTTTCACCTGGATTTAAGGCTACAACTCTTTCGCTCCCTTTCATGCCAAACAAGTTTTGTAGAATTTCCTTGTCATTATCCATTATCCTCAGGACTACAGTAGCGAAGCCATGTCCTTCATTTTCAGCAGTGCCTTCAATGACAAAATTCCCATTTCCTCCATCGGCCTTAATCACAATGTCATTTACCGTAATTTGAGGTTCTTCTTTTACAAGTATCACTTCGTCAACAAGCTTGCTGCCATTTTCCCCTTGTTGAAAGCCATAGGTTGTATAGATTAATTGATCTCCATCAACGGTTATACAGCCATAATTGGCTTGCCCTATCGCAACTACCTCTGGAAAATCGGCTAACACCCGTTCATTTTCTTTTCCATAGTTAATGGATGCTCCACAACTTTCTGCACTGCCTTGGCATATATAAACGGTTTTTGCTCCAATTGTAGGATTGACCGACACATTTTTAATGTAATAATGGGAATGACCTGCAATCACTAAGTTAATATTATATTTTTCCCCAATACTAACAATATGTTTATTCGTAAAATCATCTGTATAAGGATGATGTAATACCAGTATCCTCCAGGCCGCTTGTTGAGTTGCTGGCGATTCCAAATCGTCAGTCAGCCAGTTTAGCGCAATGTCAAGATTGTAGCTTGTCATCTCGTCAATAGGCAATCCCGAATTGACCGCATTCATTTCGAAAAGTCCCCACGGATTACTGTCCAAAAATGTGATATGGGCATTACCATAATTGAAGGAAAAGTTATGACCGGTTTTATCACTATGATAGATTTTTTTTTGCACATTCATAAAAAAATCATCGTAGTATGGACTAATATCATGATTCCCATAAGCATAAACAGCAGGAATTTCTTTTAAGAATTCTGTTCCCGGCTTAAACCAATTGATAGTATAATCATCCTTTTGATAACCTGTCGCCAAGGATATATCTCCAGAATGAATGATAAAATCCGGTCTATTTTCAAAGACCATCTTTGTAAACTCTCGGTTTATTTTAAATAAATGGGAATCACTTAATGTAACGATCCGTATTATTCCAGGATTATCACTCAACGTTTTAAAGGTACCTTGACGTATTTCCCCCGATTCTAATACAACTTTATATGAATAAACAGTCTCTGGTTTTAATTTATTTAAAACAGCTCTGTACATACAAATTCCTTCAGAATTCTCTTTCCAAGGAGTCCCCCGTTCACATTCCACATTCATCTGATTATCTAGTTGACCATTGGCTCCATACCATACCCTTGCACCCACTACCAAATTGGTTTCCCAGCTAACTGTCATACCAGTTGTTGTGGGTGCTAATAAGTACGGACCATTTACAATAGTTTCAATATTTTCCACTGTAATTCCCTCCTGCATGTACTCCTGCCTCTTATGAGCATCATTTAATTATAACTTCCTTGCATCATAATATAAGATTAGACTACTGAGGATATTCTCTTTAATGGGATATATATAAATAGTCAACCTTATACACTTTTACAAGGAACAATTTTATGATTTTAACCTAGCAGATTATCATTCTACTAGGTTAAAATCACATTCATCGTTATGAATTACGGTTCAGATGAGCCATGAGAGTATCCATCGAACTATTAATTACTTTTTCCAATGGATATCCACCCTCTGTAAGCATTTCATAGGCATAATCAAACCGACCTACTACAAGATGATAATGAGCATCTGATCCCACTGACAATTTGGCTCCAAAATGCTTGGCATTACGAATAATTTCAGCACAGATTTCTCGACTGCCTGGACGGGCGGCTGGTGAACTATCATTAATTTCAAGGGCAACGTCATACTTTACAGCCGCCCTTACTACCGCTTCAATATCAATAGGATACTTAGGCGCATCGGGATGGCCAATAATATCAACATAAGGATTTTTAATGGCGCCAATGTACATGGCTGTATTCTGTGCGATCGTGCCCATCGGCGTTACCTCACCATGACAACTGGCAATAACTAAATCCATTTTAGCCAAACTTTCATCATCAAAATCCAGCTCACCGGAAAAATTCATGAGATTGGCTTCGCAACCCTTCAAGACTTTGATACCAAACATTTCAGAAGGAATATCTCGATAGGTATTAAAGTAAGCATAACCTACACTACCAGGATAACCCGGACCATGCTCCGTCAAAGCTACAGCTTGCAATTTGCGATCAGCCGCTGCACGAATGACTTCTGTAACAGTACTAAAACCATGGCCACAAGCAAGAGTATGTGTATGCAAATCCGCAACAAATTTCACCATATTTCATCTCTCCTATCTAAAAAGGCCAACTATACCCCTTTACTAAGCAGCTCAGCATCCTTTTTTGCTTGGGCTTTTTTAGCCCATAATACTGGTATAATGAGGGCAACCATCATAATTACCGAGCCAATCCAGAACATTTTAATATTATCAAAATTATATATTGCTTTACCATTTACCATAATTTTACTAGCGTCCATTAGCATGCCATTGATAACATCTTGTGACGCTGCACCTGCATAAGATAATAGCCCTACTACCCCCATGGCAGCACCAGCAGCTTTCTGGGAACAAAGATCAACAGCAAGCATTCCGCCAATAAAGCAGAGTATGACACCTAATCCAAAACCAAATATACACATAAAAACGCTGTCTAACATTTGATTGCCTGCAGGGCTTAAACAAAAGCCGACTAATCCTCCTAACATAACAAGCCCAAAGAATATGGTCGTTAATGCATGGTTTGATCTGAAGAATTTATCAGAAATATAACCAGATGCAACCGATCCGATTCCTCCCATTAACGGTGCTAAGGCAAGTACACTGCCAGCGGATATCAAATCATAAGCTTTAACCTCTTGCAGATAAATAACACCCCAGCTATTCATGGAATAGCGCGCAATTCCCAGACAAGTAGCACTCAATGCCACTAGCCAGATATATGGGTTTTTTACTACTTCTATTTGTGCTTCCCTTGTTGTTTTCGTCTTTTCTTTGGCGACTTCTATAACTTCACCATGATACTCATTCGCAGTCGGCAAACCATAAGCTTCTGGACGATCATACATAAATTTATACATAACATACGCAAGAACGACGCAAAGCAATCCTGGGTATAAAAATGCTGACTGCCAACCAAAATGTACAATTAGTAATGCGGATATGATGAATGTAGCACCTTCCCCAAGATAATGGGCAATACTAAATATGCCATATTGGGTAGCGACTTGACTCTTAGGAAACCACTGTGTGATGCCAACGATACATGGTGCGGAGCCCATCGATTGAAACCATCCATTAAGAAACCATAAAAACATAAAAGCCCAAAAATATGGAGTAAAGCCTAATATAATATTGGCTACTGCTGAGCCGAGTAACCCAAGTGGTACTAATTTTTTTATACTACATCTGTCACCAAGAAATCCATGAAAACATTTGCCAAAAGCATAAGCGATCAATAGCCCTGCGCCAATTTGTCCCAACTCAGTAGCTGAAAAGCCAGCTTGCATCATAGGCTTCTTGGCTACGCCCAGGGTCATTTTCATTACATAATACATACCATAACCCAAGATCATGGCCGTCATTCCCTGCCATTTAGCACGAGTATACATTTTCTTGACTTGTTCAGAATCTTGAATTCTTGGCTTTGCTTCGCCTGTTAAAAACCATTTGAATAAGTTCATTTTTTTCACTCCTTATCTATTTTCGAGTCCATCAAATATACACTTTGAGTAGTAAGACTGGCATTTAAACTTTTCAAAACAGCCTGAATAAACTGAATTTCCACATCAGTTCATCCCGCAAAAATTAACTTCAAGTATAATTTTGTTCTCAGCTTCAATGATACCATTGATCCCGTAACCTTTAATTATTGCGAATTCAATTGCAAAACACGCCTAAGAACTGCTTCTGTTTTTTCCTTTCCTACCCGGATCGTCGTTTCTGCATCCCATTCCCAATATTCAGGTCGGAACAATTCCACCGAAGCCATACCTGCAAAACCCTTATTATAGAGAATAGCAAGTATTTGATCTAGGGGGATAATCCCATCTCCAGGCCATACACGATGATGATCGCGCAGCACGCCTGGTAGTAAATCTTCACTGTCATCCATGTGCAGTATGGAAATTTTATTGACATCTGCCTGACGCAAGTCCTCTAAAAATGAATTCATCGCATAAAAATGGAAGCAGTCAAGTACCATGCCAACGTCCGGTCGATTAAGGCTCGATACTATATCATAGCACTGGCCGAAGGTATTTACAGAACAATTGGGATATCCTACAAATTCATAGGCAAGCTGAATGCCAAATTTCGACGCCCGGTCTCCAAGATCATTGAGAACGCGATGAGACTCACTACTAATTTCTTTAACAGTTTTATCAGGAATGTCAAAGGTCGGAACCACAATAATTTCCCGACAGTTTATCCGTTCTCCCACTCGACATAGAAAATCTAAATTTTCTATTATTTCTGCATATCCAGCTTTGTCCCGAAAAGTAATAAACTCAAGTGCATTGAAAGAATATGGCTTAATTCGGCTAGTCGCAAAAAATGTGACCAAATCTTCTACGGAATGACTCGTCAGATATTCTTTTAGCTTATCAAGACGGATTTCGATATAGTCATAACCGTACTTTTCAGCTAATATAAGATCTTGCGCCAATGTGGAATTCTTCATTGTCGTCGCTTCGTTAAAACCAAGCTTCATGATTATCACCTCCTAACTTCCTTACATATCTTACCGCCGATCCATCCAGCAGCTATAGGTTTGATAGCTGCTGAAGTTTTCCTAAAAGGGCAAGATCTTTTTATAGGTTTGTTTTTTCTTTAAGATATCTTCGTGCCTTAATTGCATATTCTAATGGATTAGCTTGCGCTGGATCTTGCTCGGCCTCAACGATAAACCAACCTTCGTAATTATATTTTTCCAAAATCTCAAATACTGGTACAAAGTTAATGCAACCATCTCCAGGGACGGTAAAAGCACCAAGTCTCACTGAATCTAGAAAACTAAGGTTTGAAGATTTAACTATTTCAAGTAAATCAGCTCTAATATCTTTTAAATGAACGTGCTTAATGCGATGGATATACTTTTTCAGAACTTCTAAATGAGCTTCGCCCGAATATACTAAATGCCCACTATCAAACAGCAAATATACTAATTTTTCATCAGTTTTTGCCATTAATTTATCAATTTCTGCAGCAGTTTGAATACCTGTACCCATGTGATGATGATAAACAATTTTCATATCTTTTTCTTTAGCCAGCTCACCTAATTGGTTTAAACCATTTGCAAGCTTAACCCACTCTTCCTCAGTAAAATTAGGCTTTTTCGTGAAAATCGGCATATCAAGCTGCCCTTGAATACTGTGACCTTGCTCAGATACAACAATAACCTTGGCACCCATGTCATGTAGAAAGTCACGATGTTCTTTGAATGCTATTGCAACTTCCTCAAATGGCTGTACCGTTAGAAAAGCACTAAACCAAGCACTAGCAATTTCTATACCACGAAGTTGTAATGCTTTTTTCAATATTTCCGTATTTTTCGGATATTTATTACCAACCTCACTTCCCTTAAATCCAGCTAATGCCATTTCACTAACACACTGCTCGAAAGTATTTTCTTTACCTAAATCCGGCATATCATCATTCGTCCATGCAATGGGAGCAATGCCCAGTTTCACTTTTGAAGCATCAAACATTTGTCCATCTCCTTAGATTATTTTTATAACCCGAAGGCTTTTTTAATTTCTGCAGTTTTCACAGGTCTATTTTCCATCAAGGATTTCTTCGCTGCCAATCCTATAATAACAGGCTCCAAACCATCTACTACATTTACGGGAACATCGGTATCATTCACAATGGCTTCAACAAATTCTCTAATTTCATTTGCATAGGCTTGCATGTATCTTTCAAGGAAGAAATACAAAGGTTTCTCAACAACAACACCATCACCCGTACTCAGTACGGCTGTTGATGAAGCATCATTACCAATGGCTACGGAACCATTAGAGCCAAATACTTCAGCCCGTTGGTCATAACCATAGGTTGCACGTCTACAGTTATCAATGACTGCCATTGCACCATTTTTAAGTTTCATAGTAATAATAGCAGTATCAATGTCACCGGCTTCACCAATGGCAGGATCAACTAATACACCACCAATGGCATATACTTCTTCTACTTCGCTACCAGATAAATATCTAACCATATCAAAATCATGGATGGTCATATCAAGGAACATGCCACCGGATACCTTTACATAGCTGATTGGTGGTGCTTCAGGATCACGGGAAGTAATTTTAATCACATGTTGCACACCAATTTTACCTGTTTCTACTGCTTCTTTAGCAGCCCTAAAGTTATGATCAAACCTGCGATTGAAACCAACTTGATATTTGAACTTAGAGTTTTCCACTACTTTCATGACTTCTTTAATTTTTTCTACATCATGGTCAATTGGCTTTTCGCAGAATACGTGTTTCCCAGCCGTAATGGCTTCAATAGATATTGAAGAATGAGTATCGGTGGAAGAGCAAATCAATACAGCATCAATTTCAGAATCATTCAAAATATCACGGTAATCAGTATATACGTGTCGAATGCCCATCGATTTAGCCCATTGCTTGATGTCTTCATTTAAAAATGGATCCGCAACAGCTTTTACTTCTGCCCCCTTAACATATTTACTAATACTTTCCCCATGGACTTTTCCAATCCGACCAGCTCCAATAATACCAACTTTCAGCATAATGACTCCGCCTTCCAATTTCAGTATTTAAAAATTCAATACATTTATATGTTCTATTTATTGTAAATTACGTAAAAACAAATTTATTCTCCATTGACACTATACTTTAATCTTTTTACAGTCATTATTGCTGCCCCCCCATCTCATTAATCATTAACGACACAATTAATCTTAATCGCAAATTATTCATCAATGCCTCTTTTAACATATTTCTCACCTACGAGTATTTGTTGGATACTTTTTGAGCACTTTATTTGTATATTATTATTATTTTTGTGCTCTTTTATGGTCATATTATACTATATCTACCAATAACAACGCAAGATATTTTTCAATTGTTCTCAACATTATAATTATTATATTCTCAGTAAAAAAAGGCGACCTCCAATTGCACCATACATCGCTACAATTAGAAGGTCTTACCGTACCTTTTTACCAGTACCCCCAATACTTTCGTTGCGCCGAGTACTATATCATTATTAGTGGCAAAGCCACTTGAAACTTCGTATTTACTTTACAGTAATCATAATCTTACGGATCATATTAATTAACTCGTCATATCCTGCTAGGAACTGTAGCAACGTTCTACTTACAGCACCATAATGATCAAACTCATCAATTGTCATTCCATCTGCCTGATAAGCCTTATTGAAATCAGGCAGATATTTAGACAATTGAGCAATGATTTGCGAATCTACAGGTTTATGAATTCGCGTTATTACCGAAATATCAGAAGCATTAAAGCGTTTAATCCATTTATGTGGTATTGTCAGAGATATATCTCCACCAATAAATTCAGACCATTGATGATGATTTCGATATGCAGCAGCTAATAATTGGGTTCGATAACCTTTTTCTTTAAAAATTTCATAAGCATTTTTCATAACAGCAACACCGGCCCACTCTAGACACACCGGATCCATGATGACCCCATCTCGTTCTACTACAACCTTTAGCCAATCATCCACTCGGCCTACCATGATTGTACATATTGGATGCATCATTGACGTATCCTTGCCTGCTTGCTCTCGCCTCTTTAATCCTCTCTCGACCGCTTCAGCGACAGCGACTGCTTGCGGCACTGTAAAGCTAACCGTTGCATTAATACTGACACCATGGTAGGTAGCTTCTTCATAGGCCTTAATACCTGCTTTCGTGGCCGGCATTTTAACCTGCATATTTGGTGCTAGGTCGTGAAAATGTAAGGCTTGCTGGAGCATACGGTCAGCATCTCGATAATATTTGGTATTCGTTTGAATGGAGATTCTACCTTTTTGCCCTTTTGTTTCTTCATAAATCGGTAGTAATAGTCTTGCACCAGCCATAGCCATTTCTTCGTTTAATTTCCATGCAATATCATCTTCTGTTGCTGTCGGCATATCATGTATAAGTTCAACAATCCTCTCCATATACGAATTCATTTCTTTTCCAAGAACCTCTTTTACAATAACCGGATTAGTCGTAGCACCTACCGCGCCATATTCCATAGCATACTTAAGTTCAGATATTGAGCAGGAATCATTCCAGAAATCCGTAGCAGTCGTACTTGCCATCTCTTGCAGTGGACTTTTATATTGTAATTTACACATCTTGCATCCCATCCTCTGTTATTTTTTTAAATGATTATAGTCTTTTTAAAATTTTGCTTACTTTGTTTGTATGATAACTTTATATAAAGCACCGCTGATTATATAATCATTTTAAAGTTTACTCTCAAAATTAAAAACAAAATTTATTAATAGGAATTATATTTTACTATGATATTTGCACTTACTATTTTTATTGGTTATATTTTGATTATATTTTGATTATATTTCTTTACTTTTTCGTAGTATCAGCGCTGTTTCATGGTAATATTATACTATGTTGATCATTAATATTACAAGATAATTTTTTTAATATTCCTGCTATTCAAATTATACTCAGTAATTTTGCACTTTATATTGCTATTAATGATAACAGCAGAAATCACGTCCTTTTAAACAACATTTTTTTAATATTTTGAACATTTTTTGGTCTTTTTTGTTATTTTATGAGTAATTCATTGTCATTTTAGAATTCATTATTAATGTTAATGGATTTTTTTATAAAGAATCCTCCACCAATAGTGCTATTCTCATTGTAATACAATACCTCCCTATGGTATTATTGTAAAATGGCCATTCTTGATGTTATTTATATGATCTAATCCCATCTTGAATTGAGACAATGATATAAAATAGAAATGGTGATAAAATGAAAGAAGATAGAATTAAAGCACTACATAATTACATCCGGGAAAATGGCAGAGCATCAACGGAAGAACTTTGCAGTTTATTCAATATCTCTAAGAATACTTTAAGAAGAGATATTAACGAACTTGAAATGCAGAATTTAATCAGTAAAGTCTACGGTGGGATTATCTTAAATGATATAAAAACTACAGAACCTTTCGAGTCTAGAGAAGTCAAAAACAAAGATGCGAAACAGCTTATTGCGAATCTAGCTAGCCATTTACTTGAAGATGGGGATATTATTTATATTGATTCAGGTACGACTACCATGCTGATGATACCTTATTTAGAAACAATTAAAAATTTAACCATCATCACAAATAATCTGCACGTTATAATAAAATCACTGCCTTATCCTAATCTAAATGTCATTGCTACAGGGGGTACCTTTCTCAGAAGAACCAATTCCTTTGTTAATCAGGAAGTAATCAACTCCCTGAAAAAATATAATATTTCTAAGGCGTTTATCGCTACAACTGGAGTTTCTATCGCTAAAGGACTCACCAATTCATCCTCCTTTGAGTATGACATCAAGAAATATGTCGTTGAAAATTGTGATGAAATCATTCTATTAGCAGACAATACTAAAATAGATAAAATTTCACTTATGACCTATTACGATTTGAAAAATATACAAGTTTTTGTCACCAATGAAAAACCTGCAAGCAACTATATTGAATTTTTCAACCACTATAACATTAAATTGATTACTCCTTAGTAAGCCACGGCGCCTTTCTTTAGCGCAAATAATAGAAGCACTATTCGCTTTTAGAGCAAATAGTGCTTCTATTATTTTTTTGTTATTGCATTTGTGAATTCACTCATTTCATTCCTATAATCTCCATATATCTTTCAAGAAAATAGGCACTACTAAAAGTAGGATTTCATTAATACTTTCTTGCACCAGCCAAAAATTGTTCTTTCTGAACAAAGGCCTCATTAACCTTAGGATTGATTGATATTGCTGGAACACCGACATGCCAGCCTGCACCATAACCATGAGTCATTGTTTTAGGTAATACCTTAATATCAATTAACGTGGATATTTTTTGTTTCTTTGCATCTTCAACCGCAAATCGCAACTCGCCTAAAGTATGTACGGAATATGTTTTTACCCCATAACTTTCAGCTTGTTTGGCGAAATCTATTTTCAACAGTTCACCATCCATTTTACCACTTTTCTTATTGCGTTTTCTAAACTCTGTACAAAAACTTCCCATACCATTGCCCATTTGCAAATTATTAATACAACCAAAACCAATATTATCAAATAACATCACATTGATTTTGATGTCTTCCTGAAGACTTGTCACTAATTCAGAATGCATCATCAAGTAACTTCCATCACCGACCATGGCATATACTTCCCGCTTTGGCTCAGCCAATTTCACACCTACAGCCCCGGCTACCTCATAGCCCATGCAGGAATATCCGTATTCCATATGATAAGCACCTGTTTCTTTAACACGCCATATCCGTTGTAAATCCCCTGGCAAACTACCCGAAGCACCCACAATAACAGCATTATCATCAAATAGATCGTTTAGTTCACCAAGGACTGCCGTTTGCGTTAGCTTAGAATTTAATATTTGACTGTACTCAGCCATTTTTTCTGTACTAAAACAATCGTCAGCTTCTGGCGCAAATCCCTGTTGTTGATACGCCGTCTTACATAACCTGCTCAATTCATTCTTCCATAAAGACTGGGCTTGCTGAATTTCATGGGTATAGGCAGTTTTATATCCTACCTGCTCTAGCTTACCCATTAGGCATTCTAGAGCAACCTTTGCATCAGCGACAACTTTGGTCGCATCTAGCTTACCAGCATGAAATTCCGATACATTAATCGTTAAGAATTCAACCTCTTCATTGGCAAATACGCTTTTCGAGCCAGTGGTAAAATCCGTAAATCGAGTGCCAATACCAATCACAAGATCAGCCTCACGGGCAATTTCGTTAGCAGCGGAGTTCCCCGTTACACCAATACCTCCTAAATTCAAGCCATGAGCGCTGATTACAGTACCTTTCCCCGCCTGTGTCTCGCCGAAAGGAATGTTGAATTTTTCCGCAAAAGCTCGCAGTGTCTCGCCAGCCTCTGAATATCTCACACCACCACCACAGATGATAATTGGTTTTCTCTTTCTGCTTATCATTTCTAGGGCATCCTGCAGAGAGGCTTCTGAAGGATATCTTCTATCAATTCTGTGTATCCGTTCTTTAAAGAAATAACTTGGGAAGTCATAAGCCTCACCTTGAACATCCTGGGGCAAACAAATCGTAACCGCACCCGTTTCTACTGGATCAGTTAGCACTCTCATCCCATTAATCATCGCTGTCATCAGTTGTTCTGGTCGATTTACGCGATCCCAATATTTACTGACAGGCTTAAATGCATCATTCGTTGATATGGATAAATTATGCGGTTGTTCAATTTGTTGCAATACTGGGTCAGGCTGACGACTAGCAAACACATCTCCTGGCAATAATAAGAGGGGAATGTTATTAGCAGTAGCTGTGGCGGCAGCAGTAATCATATTGGCCGCGCCTGGCCCTACCGAGGAAGTACATGCATAAATCTGTCTTCTATTTTTTTGTTTGGCATAAGCAGCAGCGGCATGAGCAATACCTTGTTCATTCCTACCTTGGTACACTTCCAAGCTATCATTACATTCTTCCAAAGCTTGCCCCAGGCCAACAACATTTCCATGACCGAATATGGTAAATATTCCACGTACGAACTTATCTTTTTTTCCGTCGAATTCGATATATTGCTGATTCAAAAATTTTATCACAGCTTGGGCCACAGTCAATCTAATCGTTTTCATCCTAACATCCCTCCACTTATTTTTAAACTTCAGGCCATATTTTTACATCTTTTTCCAATAGCCATTCATGACATTTTTCATTTACTCTGTCCGTCCAAGGATTGTTCGCTAAATGCCTAATCATCCAGCAATAATACATAGCATACCCTGGTGCAGATGTCTGAGGATGAACAAGTCCCCCTGGTATCATGGCAAAGCTATTATGTGTTATTTTATAAACCTCTTCGCCAATCACCGAACAACCAAACCCTTGAGGTTTGTCAAATTTATATAAATACACTTCTGGTTGTGGATGATGATGGGGAGGATAACTTGACCATTTGCCTGGATAAGTGAGTACCTCACCCATGACCATTTGGGAATAAGGTGCATTGGAATAGTCAAAAATGGTACGTACTACTCTCAGCGCAGTATCTTTCCAGACTCCTTGCCCAAAATTCTCACTTTTACAATCTTCAGGCGTATAAAACTTACTCTGGAATAATGTTTCATTATTCGTTGCTTGTATGAGCACCTCGGAATCACACTCAGCGACGATGGTGACTCTTGTATTTGCTGGTACATGCAAACAGTAAGGACTTTCGTCAAATACCGACTGCCTTTCCATCATCTTGGTATTGCCGTTCCAACTAATTTTAACCCTACCAGTTAACAATAAAAATGCAGTCTCTTTTTCTGGATTAAGAAATTTTTCTTCGTCCTGGGAATTTAATTTTAGCAACCCAATATCCATCATCATATCATTTTTTTTATCTTCCATTGTCGTAACGCGGTTATAACCAGCTTTGATTTCTCCTAACTGTTTTAACATTATATCTCATCACTCCAATCAATTTCAGTAACGACCTTACCATCGTCCTTTTTGCTTTCAATAAACCCTTTAATCTCATCTGCTGCCTTCATCGCATTCGAGCAACTGTGACTAGCGACTACCATTGCTGCTGATGCAGTGCCGAATTCTAATGCCTTATCAAGATCCCAACCTTCTAATACGCCATAAATAAATGATGACGCATAAGCATCCCCCCCACCAAATGATTTTAAAAGTTTCACTTTAAAAGATTCCACTTTGTAAGCTAATTTATCACTGCTGTAAGCAATGGAACCTTGTTTACCATGCTTAATAATGATAATTTGATTACCGAAAGCTATATATTTATCAGCCAACTCACAATCCGAAACCTTATTTCCTTCTGGCAATATCTCCATCAGTTCAAACTCCTCACGGGAGCCAATGATAATATCACTCATTTTACCTACCATCGCATAATAAACACCAATATCGGCTTTTGACTTCCAAGTATAATTCCGATAATCAATATCAAAGATGACTTTCGTGCCATGTTTTTTTGCATAATGAATGGCTAAGAAACAAGCTTCCCGTGATGGGCTAGCGGCGAGTGCCGTCCCCGAAATCAGCAATAATTTTGCCTTCTTAATATACTCTTCCGAAATATCATCCGTCGATAATTGTAAATCAGCGACGCCATTTCTGTACATTAATATCTGACTTTCAGTAGGACTGGATATTTCAGTAAAAGTAAGTCCTAATACTTCCCCATTCCTCGCTATTGCAATCTGGGATACATCTATCCCTTCATCACCAAGATAATTTGTAACAAATTTTCCAAACTGATCATCAGAAACCTTACTAATAAATCCTACTTTTTTTCCCAGGCGAGCTATCCCGACAGCGATATTGGCTGGCGATCCGCCCAAATATTTTGTAAAAGTATCAACTTTATCTAACGTTCTATACATTTCATTGGGATTAAAATCAATAGCCACTCTACCAACGCATATGACATCTATCGTTTTCAAAGGATCAAAGCTCATATTTTTCATATAAATTCCCTCCAAAATTATGCTTTATTATTACTGCCAAAAATCAATATATGATTTTTAACATTTTCATACATTCCTTCTAAAATAGCGTCATGAAGTTGAAAATAGGTGAATTTATTCGATATATTAGCAAGTCCCGTCACTTTTTTAACAACATTTTCAAAAGACGCTGTCGCAATATTTATTTTTCTGATTTTATTATTTATACTCATTTTAAAATCCTCAGAGGTAAGTCCTGAACCACCATGTAATACCAACGGACATGAAACAATTTCTGCAATTTCAATCAAACGTTTAAATTGCAAATTCGGCAGTTCTTTATAAGTTCCATGCACTGTACCAATCGCTACTGCCAAAGCATCGACTTTAGTTTCCACATAAAAACGTTTTGCCTCTGCAACGGAAGTAATTAAAACCTCTACACTAGCACCGTTCCCCTCACTACCGCCAACCTTACCGATCTCAGCTTCTACCGAAGCACCATATGGTTTTGCCATAGCCATTACCTTCTTCGTTAGGGCTATATTCTCCTCCAAC
>Ga0209123_1001061_pt1 | contig 29372 bp, 25 predicted proteins | sample BarGraIncu00431A_FD_184500 | JGI IMG/M metagenome (GOLD analysis project Ga0209123, IMG submission 184500) | Arctic peat soil microbial communities from Barrow, Alaska, USA - Barrow Graham LP Incubations 004-31A (SPAdes) (version 2) | ecosystem: Environmental > Terrestrial > Soil > Wetlands >... | reverse complement strand
AGAATGGAGGACGCCTTGGCCCATCTAGACAAAGAGTTGGTACATATAAGAGCAGGAAAATCTTCTCCCAGGATGTTGGACACCGTGATGGTCAATTATTACGGAAGCATGGTTCCAATTTCACAGGTATCAAATATTACGACCCCTGACGCCAGAACAATTGTTGTTCAGCCATGGGAAAAGCCAATGATTCACCCCATTGAGAAAGCAATTATTAATTCGAATCTAGGTTTTAATCCTGATAACAATGGGGAGATTATCCGCATCAATGTTCCGGCGCCAACAGAGCAAAGGCGTAAGGAAATGGTGAAAATTGTTAACAAAGAGGGTGAAATTGCCAAAGTAAGTTTACGAAGTGCAAGAAAAGAAGCCAATGATAATTTGAAGAAATTACTTAAGGATGGTCTTTCTGAAGATGATGAAAAAGATGCTGAAATTGAAGTACAGGACATGATTACTGATTTCAGTAAAAAAATAGACAAAATGCTCGAGGAGAAGAATGTGGAGGTCTTAACGATCTAATTGTTTCAGGTTTTCTGTTCTCTGAACATTGTTTAATTGTTTTCACGACATGGAGGCGGCTTGTAGAAGCTGCCTCAAATTTTATTGCAGATCAACCAATTCAATCCTTTCGTAATCCATCATGCAGCTGCTTTTTATACCATTTGTGGAAACTCATAAATGACCAATTTATTTCTCAAAATCTAACTTGTAGATTTCAATTAAAATTAGTAAGTTCAAACGTTCATTAACTTTAAAAATATTTATTCCTAAATGTTTATATATGAAAAGTATAATGTTTATATTGGTATTTGCGTTAGTTTCATTAAGTGTTCTTGCTCAGAGTGAGCAGATCAATACATTAACACAAAAAGAAAAGACGGAAGGGTGGCGATTACTTTTTAACGGAAAGAACCTGGATGGATGGAGAAAATTTCAGGGTAAAGAAATCTCCGGATGGAAAGTAATTGACGGAGTTCTGAATAATTCAGGGGTAGGAAGTGATCATGGCGGAGACATCGTGACCAGTGAAAAGTTTCAGAATTTTAAACTTTACCTTGAATGGAAAGTAGCTCCACAAAGTAATAGTGGAATCTTTTACCATGTCAATGAAAAATTGGGGGGTGCCATTTATGAATCAGCACCTGAATATCAGTTGATCGACGATAAAGGATGGCCTGATAAAATTCATGACGATCAGTATTCAGGAGCCGATTATGCGATGTATGCTCCTCAGAATGCGGTAGTCAAAAATATTAACGAATGGAATGAAACCCTCATTATTGTTGAGGGATCGCACGTTCAGCATTTCCTCAATGGTGTAAAAGTAGTTGAATATAATTTATGGGATGCCGATTGGAACCTGCGCAAGGAAAAAGGGAAATGGAAAGATTTTCCATCCTATGGAATGGCAAAAAAGGGTCAGATCGGATTACAGGATCATGGAGGATTGGCACAATTTAGGAACATTAAAATAGAGGTTATAAAATAGGATTGAATTTTTATAGAAGTTCAATTGATGAATAAATTCCAATCTTTCAGTTTGGAAAAAAACAATATTTATTAATTACAGATGTTTTAATCAGGTAATTAATCAACTTTGCAATTGCATTCTAAAAAGTTGACTTGAGATTAGCCCCCCGAGGAGAAAGGCAAAAGCCAAATGAAAGTTTTTGTTCGGCTTTTGGAGATGATTTTAAGCTACCGACATTGTATATTACTAGTCATTAGTTGTATATTTGAAATCAAAATTAATGGTTGATGGGTGAAAATACGGCAAGTCTATTGGATCAGATTGAAGATCCTTCCGATCTCAGAAAGTTAAAAGTTGATCAGCTGCCGAAGGTTTGTGACGAGCTTCGGAATTATATTATTGATGCTGTTTCAACCAATCCGGGTCATTTTGGAGCTAGTCTTGGAGTTGTTGAACTTTCGGTTGCACTTCACTATGTATTTAAAACTCCCTATGATTTGCTGGTTTGGGATGTGGGTCATCAGGCGTATGCGCATAAAATATTGACAGGACGAAAATCCAGATTCCATTCTAACCGGAAATACAAGGGTATCAGTGGATTTCCAAAACCATCAGAAAGTATCTACGATTCTTTTGGAGTAGGACATTCCAGTACTTCCATTTCGGCTGCTCTTGGGATGGCCGTTGCTTCGAAACTGAAAAATGAAAAGGATCGGAAAATTGTGGCCATTATCGGTGACGGGGCCATGTCGGGTGGCATGGCTTTTGAAGGTCTCAATAATGCGGCTGTCAACAAATCGGATCTGTTGGTGATTTTAAATGATAATCATATGGCCATCGATCCGAATGTGGGTGGTATGAGTGACTATTTATTGAAAATTTCGAAATCGCAAACTTATAACAGGCTTAAACGTGAAGTTTGGGACGGATTAGGAAAACTGAATGGTTTTGGACCCAAGGCTCGCCGTTTGGTTCAAAAAACTGAAATTGCAGTCAAATCCATGCTACTGAAGCAGTCAAATCTGTTTGAAGGACTTGGATTTCGTTATTTTGGTCCTATTGACGGACATGATGTTGTTTATCTTGCCGAAGTATTGTCAAGTCTAAGTAATATTCAGGGGCCCAAACTTTTGCATGTGATCACCAAAAAGGGGAAAGGATTCAAGCCTGCAGAGCTTCACCAGACCGAATTTCATGCACCTGGTAAGTTTGACAAAGTAACGGGTGAACTTCTTGATTGTGAATGTAGTATTAATAAACCACCAAAGTTTCAGAACGTATTTGGCCATACAATAATTGAATTGGCCGAAATGAATGATCGGATTGTTGCTATTACTCCAGCGATGCCTTCGGGATGTTCACTAAATTTAATGATGGAGAAAATGCCTCACCGGGTTTTTGATGTCGGAATCGCTGAGCAACACGCAGTTACATTCTCAGCCGGTTTGGCTATTCAGGGGATGCTTCCATTTTGCAACATCTACTCAACCTTTATGCAAAGGGCTTATGATCAAATTATTCATGATGTAGCCATCCAGAACCTGCAAGTTGTATTTTGTCTTGATCGCGGAGGATTGGTTGGTTCTGATGGTCCTACCCATCATGGAGTATTCGATATAGCCTTCATGCGCTCAATTCCAAATATGATTGTTTCGGCTCCGATGGATGAGTTGGAATTGCGTAATATGATGTTCACGGCACAAAATGAAAATCATGGACCATTCTCAATTCGTTATCCGCGAGGGTGCGGTAGTGTGGTCGATTGGCTCAAACCAATGACAGCGCTACCGATCGGTCGTAGCAGACAACTTTCAGAAGGATCTGATGTAGCAATCTTAACCATTGGCACAATTGGTGTGCCAACCAGAAGAGTGGTTAATATGCTTCAAAAGGAGGGAATTATGGCGGCTCATTTTGATATGCGGTTTGTCAAACCTTTGGATGAAGAAATTTTACATACCGTTTTCAAGAATTATAAACATGTTATTACAATAGAAGAAGGTGTTTTACAAGGAGGATTTGGCAGCGCTGTTGCAGAATTTGTGTCTGATAATCAGTATTTTATTCATCTGAAACGAATTGGAATTCCAGATAAGTTTGTAGATCAAGGGACCCCTGAGGAATTGTATCGTGAATACGGATTGGATCAACAAGGAATTTATAAAACCATTAAAGCTTTTATTCAATAAGTATATATTGACAGATACTTTTTAAAGGGGATGAGCGTTTATGAGGCATAATAATTAAAGATTCTCACATTGGAATTCTATTTTAAGAAACGTCGGTGGAAAATACTACTGCTGCTTTTGGCAGTGACCATTGGCATTGGTTCATTTCTATATACCAGTTGGCTGGTAAAAAATATGGCCAATGAAGAACGCAAGAATGTTGAATTATGGGCTGAGGCTACCCAAAAACTTATCAACACTGATATTAGTTCCAATCAGGATATTACATTTTTGGTCGATATTATTAACCGCAATACCACTATTCCGATTATCACTACCGATAGTATGGGTCATATACTTGATGCAAAAAACATAAATTTTACTGTAGAAAATAAAGACAAGATTTTGGTGCGGGAACTTCGAAAGATGAAGGAAGAAAACACTCCGATCATCATTTCCGTTTCTCCCACTGAGACTCAATATCTGCATTACCGCGATTCAATATTGCTTGAGAATTTGAAGTATTACCCGCTTATTCAGTTTGCAGTCGTCTTTTTGTTCATTTTAGTGGCCTATCTGGCATTTAGTTCTTCCAGAAATGCTGAGCAAAACCAGGTTTGGGTTGGTATGTCAAAAGAGACGGCTCATCAGCTTGGAACGCCAATTTCTTCATTAATGGCTTGGGTAGAACTTCTGAAAATGCAAAATATTGATGAATCCTTGATTAAGGAATTTGAAAAAGATACCCAACGGCTTGAGAAAATAACAGAACGATTTTCCAAGATTGGTTCAGTACCTGAACTGATTAGAACCGATGTTGCAGAAACAATCCGCTCGACAGTATCCTATCTTAAAACACGTTCATCATTGAAAGTGAAGTACATACTTGATTTTGATGAACAAGCAAAATATGAAATTCCGTTAAACGCTTCACTCTTCAGTTGGGTCATTGAAAACTTGTGCAAAAATGCCATTGATGCCATGAACAATATTGGGACCATTCAAATCTCGCTCGTTGATAAAGGAGATCAAATTCTAATTGATGTGACTGACTCCGGGAAAGGAATTTCGAAAAGCTATCATAAAACAGTCTTTCAACCTGGCTTTACAACCAAGAAAAGAGGATGGGGGCTAGGACTTTCGCTGGCAAAACGAATTGTGGAAAATTATCATAAAGGAAAAATATTTCTCAAACAATCTGAATTAAACAAAGGTACTACTTTTCGGATAATTCTTCAGAAAGGATAAGTTATTAACAATCCGTGGGTGGCTATACTGCTGATAAATAAAACATTATTGAATAAATTCTTTTTTAAGATGAAACGATGTTAAAAAGTTCAATATATTTTTCGCGTTTGCTTATTTTTTATACTTTTGCAAAACTTTTTTTAGGCAATGAGCATTCTATCACACTTTAACATTGCGTTCAAAGGGCTTTCAATCGGAAAGCATATTTTTGAATTCGAAATTGATGGCAAATTCCTTGCCGAGTTCGACGGGGGAGTTGTGGATCAAGGGTTGGTGCATGTTCATTTGACCTTGGATAAGCAAAGTTCACTGATGACCTTTTGGTTTGATTTGAAGGGAACTGTCAGGGTTCAATGTGATCGTTGTCTTGAGATGTATGATCAGCCGATTGAAAGCAATGAGCGAATTTTCGTTCGGCTGGGAGAAAAAGAGTATGCCGAGGGGGATGATTTAATTTGGGTAAGTGCAAACGATTATCAATTGAACGTTTCTCAGTTGATTTATGAGTTTATTTGCCTGGCAATTCCGATCAAGAAAGTTCATCCCGATGATGAAAACGGGAAGTCAACCTGTGATCCGGAAATGATTGAAAAGTTGAACAAATATGTTGTCAGGGAAAAAGATAATAGCAACCCTGTTTGGAAAGATTTAAAGAAATTATTAGATAACGAATAAAAATTAGTAAAGATGGCACATCCTAAGCACAGAATTTCAAAGACCCGCAGAGACAAAAGAAGAACACATTATAAAGCGATACCTGCAACATTGGCGGCTTGTTCTAATTGTGGTACAACTGTTAAATATCATACAGTTTGTCACGAATGTGGATATTACAGAGGTAAGTTGGCAATCGAAAAAGACGTAACAGTTTAGTAACTGTCATATTATGATCAGAAAATGGTATTTTTCTGATCATTTTTATTGTTCCCCGTTGGATGCTGGAGCAATTTAATTAATTGTTCCATAAGTAATTAGGCTGCTTGTGCCTGATTTGTTTTGCTTTTTGTTTTTTTCATTCTAACTTGCGCCTCATTTTGTTTTCCAAATTTACAGTTTAGATTTTTGATTCTTTGCAAAGATTCGGAAGGGTCATCATTCTTAATTTGATTAAAATATTTTATACTATGAATAATATTCGTGCTGCAATAACAGGCATTGGAGCATTTCTTCCTGAATATCGTATGACAAACCAGGAGATTAGTCAACTGGTGGACACTACCGATGAATGGATCATGCAGCGAATCGGCATTAAAGAACGCCGTATTTTGAAAGAAGTAGAATTGGCTACCTCTGACATGGGTGTGGCTGCTATCAAGGAACTTCTTGAAAAAACAGGAACGAAACCTGAAGAAATTGAATTATTGATTTGTGCCACAATGACTCCGGACAGTCCGTTGCCAGCGACTGCAAATATTATCAATTTCAAGGCTGGATTAATTAATGCATGGAGTTTTGATCTTACTGCTGCCTGTTCTGGATTTGTTTTTGCCTTGACTACCGGTGCAAAATTTATTGAAAGCGGTCAGTATAAAAAGGTAATCGTCTTGGGTGCAGATATGATGTCATCAGTCACCAATTACAAAGATCGGGCAACATGTCCTTTGTTTGGGGATGGCGCAGCTGCTGTATTACTCGAGCCATCGACTGAAGATGTAGGGGTAATTGACCACATCAATCGTGTGGATGGATCTGGTGCCCAGTACCTTTCGATTAAGAGCGGGGGGTCATTGAACCCTGCATCTCATGAAAGTGTTGACAATGATGAACATTTTATAGTTCAGGAAGGACAAACTGTTTTCAGAACAGCCGTTTCCAATATGGCCGATGTGGCTCTTGAAATGATGCAAAAACATCATATTTCGACAACTGACCTGACCTGGCTGGTTCCACATCAGGCAAATATGAGAATCATTGATGCCGTTGGCCGGCGAATGGGTATTGAAAAGGAACAGGTAATGGTTAATATTCAGCAATACGGTAACACTACTGCTGCAACTATTCCACTTTGTTTGTACGACTATGAAAGTCAGTTACGAAAAGGCGATAATCTTATTTTGGTAGCATTTGGAGCCGGATTTACTTGGGGTACTATTTACCTTAAATGGGCTTACGATCCGAAATAACAAAATAATTGTAATTATATATAAGCAATTCAGGGATGGCAAAGTTGATTATCAAGAGTCATGAAGAGTTTGAAAGGTATGTTGGTCAGGAGCTTGGGGTCTCAGAATATGTGACCATTACCCAGGAACAGATCAACAAATTTGCAGATGCAACTTTTGATCATCAATGGATTCATGTGGATGAAGAAAGAGCCAAGAGAGAAGGAGCTTTTGGAGGAACTATTGCCCACGGTTATTTGACTTTGTCGATGCTCCCCTACATGTGGGATCAAATCATACAAGTTGAAAATATCAAAATGCTGGTAAACTATGGCATTGAGTCTTTTAGGTTCAGTCAACCTGTTGTGGTAAACAGTAAGATTAGAACACGGGTTAAATTGCGTTCTATCACTAACCTGAGGGGTATTTCAAAAGTTCACCTGGATGTAACCATGGAAATTGAAGGAAACCAAAAACCTGCATTTGTGGGTGATATCACTTTTCTTTACCATTTTATTTAGAATTATTCAATAAAATATAGTTATCTAAACGTGTTTCCATCAAAGGGACACGTTTTTTTTGCTTTCAAGGGATATGTTTTGGTTATAAATTAGGCAACTTGCACAAGCTTTATTATATTTGAGGTTCGTTTTCAAACTGATAAATTATGGCTAAAGACAACAAACTGATCAATCTTCAGGTAATTAATTTGATTGCTATAGGTACCAAAATTACGGGAGACCTCCTTTCGGACGGTGACATACGAATTGATGGGGAGTTAATGGGGAATCTGGATTCTAAAGGAAGATTGGTGATTGGGGCTTCGGGTAGAGTAGAAGGCGATATCAGATGTAGAAGCTGCGAGATTGCAGGAACTCAAAAAGGTAAATTGTTTATTACCGAGTTACTTTCGCTCAAGGCTTCATCTGCTGTTTCAGGCGATATGGTGACAGGTAAGCTGTCCATTGAACCAGGAGCCTACTATGCAGGAACTTGCACTATGGGCGATGAAACTTCCACAAATGATACCAAATAAACTTCAAAAACCCAAGAAGAAGCTGGATGATTTTATCCGCTATTCGAGTCTGGGGTTCGAAATGATTACCATCATGGGCCTCGGAACTTTTGCCGGATATAAAATTGACCATTGGCTGGAGCTCAGCTTTCCGGCATTCACCCTTGGATTAATGATTTTATCAGTTGCAGGGGCTATCTATAATGCCATTCGAAAGTTTTTGTAGTTTCGTATTCATCCATATATATTCTATCAATAATTTACCTTCAATCTTTGTATGAAAACCTTTATTGCAAAATCCACTTTACTGACAGTCATTGTTTTCACACTGGGTGCAATTTTATATTCCTCCCTGTTAAAACCGTATTATCTGAATATTTTACCTGTAGCGGTGGCTCTTTTTTATGTTATAACAAATCTTGTACATGCTTTTTTATTAAAAATATCTATTAACTCGGGATCAAGATTTACTTCCTGGTATATGGCTGTAAGTTTTACAAAGATGTTTTTTTACCTGGCAGTGGCGATCGTATATGCGATAATATTTAGAGATGAGGCAAAGATATTTTTAGTCAATTTTCTTTTCCTGTATGCAGTTTACACTATCTTTGAGGTCGCTGAATTTTCGAAAGTTGTCAGACAAAAAAACAGATAATCGTACTTTAATGCTGAAAATTTTCATAAGTAAACTAAATAAAGTAAATTTGCTGACCGATGTATACATTGAGACAAAAATGAAGCATATTTTAAGAACTTTATTCATTATCACTCTGGCAATTATTTCCGGTTCAGGAATTATTCAAGCTGGTGAGCAAGCGGAAGCAGCAACAGCCACTTCGCCTGCAGAAAGCTTCGATGCCGGTAAATTTGTCATGGAGCATGTCTCTGATGCCTTCGAGTGGCACATTGCTACTTTTGGTGAAACAGAGATCAGTGTTCCACTGCCTATCATTTTGTATAGTTCCGACAAAGGATGGAACTTTTTTATGTCCTCCCGATTTCAACATGGGAAGGCAACCTATCAGGGATTCAGAATTGAAAAAGAAGGCAAGAATGAAGGAAAAATTGTTGAATTGAATGACATTGGAGAGGTGAAAGAATTGCCTATCGACTTGTCAATAACCAAAACTGTTGCCGGAATATTTGTCAGTGTAATCGTACTGTTGCTGATTTTCCTCAGTATCGCAAAAACGGCCAGGACACGTGTCCATCAAGCTCCTTCGGGTTTACAAAGCCTGCTTGAACCTGTCATTTTGTTTGTTCGCGACGATGTAGCAAAACCTGCTATTGGTGAAAAGAGGTATGAAAAGTTTGTGCCCTTTCTCCTTACGGTATTCTTCTTTATTTTGGTGAACAATCTTTTAGGCCTGATTCCCATTTTCCCATTTGGGGCCAATGTTACCGGGAATATTGCTGTTACAATGGTTTTGGCTATCTTTACTTTTTTGGTCACCACATTTAGTACCAACAAACATTACTGGAAGGAAATTTACAATCCCGATGTCCCGTGGTGGCTGAAGTTCCCCATACCATTGATGCCCATCGTTGAACTTACTGGAGTGATCACAAAACCATTTGTATTGATGATCCGGCTCTTCGCCAATATGCTGGCCGGTCATTTAATTGTGACTGTTTTTGTAAGCCTGATATTTGTCTTTGCCAAATTAATGGGGGTGGAGGCAGGACTCGGGGTTTCGTTTATTTCAGTTTTATTTTCGGTATTTATGCTTTTGCTCGATGTGTTGGTATCATTCATTCAAGCATATGTATTTACTTTGTTGTCGGCCCTTTATTTCGGCATGGCATCACCAGAAGATCATCATTAGTTTCATTATATATTAACACTTAATTATTATGACTGCATTATTAATCATCTTAGCAGAATTAGCGCTCGCCAAAATGGGAGCAGCATTGGGTGCAGGTTTAGCCGCAATCGGCGCAGGAATCGGCATTGGTCGCATTGGCGCCAGTGCGATGGAGGCAATTGCCCGTCAGCCTGAAGCGGTTGGCGATATCCGTTCAAACATGATTGTTTCGGCAGCATTGATTGAAGGGGTGGCTTTCTTTGCCGTAATCGTTTGCGTATTGGCAATTTTTATTGCTTAAGATTTTTTTGTATTCAGGCCCCCTCCCGGGATTGCCGGGAGTCAGGGCTTTATTTAACCTACAATCACAACTATTATGGGATTTGTAACTCCGGATTACGGTACAATATTTTGGATGCTCATCATTTTCGGGATCGTAATGTTCATCCTGAAGAAATATGCCTGGACAATCATCCTGACAGCATTAAAGGATCGTGAACAGTCGATTACCGATGCCCTGAATTCTGCTGAGAATGCCCGTAAGGAAGTGGCCGGATTGAAAGCCGCCAACGATCAGATTCTTGTTGAGGCCCGAAAAGAAAAGGATGTGATATTGAAGGAGGCTCGGGACATCAAAGATAAAATTGTTGCCGAAGCTAAATTTCTGGCCAATGCCGAGACCCAAAAAGGAATCGAATTTGCACGTCAGCAAATCAATGCTGAAAAAATAGCAGCGATCAATGATATTAAAACTCAGGTGGCCGAATTGTCAGTAATGATTGCTGAAAAAGTAATCAGAAAACAGTTAGACAACCCCAGGGACCAGAAAATACTGGTGAAAGATCTGTTGAAAGATCTGAAATTGAAATAATTGTATGGATCAAAGTAAAGTCAATGTCCGATATGCCAAGGCGTTTTTTTCGCTGGCCAAAGAAAAAGGTTTGACCGTTGAGCTTCAGAAGGATGCACTCTTAATTTCTTCTGTTTGCAAAACGATCAGCGATTTTATGATCCTGATTGAGAGTCCTGTAATTTCGACTTCAGGAAAAATTAAAGCCATCAAAAGCATTTTTGAAGGCAAAGTCAATACCTATTCCCTGAATTTCCTTTTACTGATTACTAAAAACAATCGTGAGAAGTATATCCCGGGTATTTTCAGGGACCTGGAAGAATTGTACCGTAAGAATGAGGGAATCAGAACTGCCTTACTCACCACCGCAATTCCAATGGACGATGCGATCGTTGAGCAAATTAGGAAATCTCTTGAGGGTGAATTCGGTGGCAAGGTTGAACTTGGCCAAATTGTTGACGATGAACTGATTGGTGGTTTTGTTCTCAGAATTGATGACAATCAATACGATGCAAGTATTGCCAACCAGCTTAAAAAGATTAAAGAAAAATTGCTTCTAACAGAATTGAAACAGAATAACGACTGATATAAAAAATAGAATATGGCGAATATAAAACCTGCTGAAGTTTCAGTAATTCTCAGGCAACAACTGGAAGGCTTTAAAAGTGAGGCTGAACTTGAAGAAGTAGGAACGGTGCTTCAGGTAGGAGATGGTATTGCCCGTATTTACGGACTTTCGAATGTAGGATCGAATGAAATGATTGAATTTGATTCAGGCGTTAAGGGAATTGTATTAAACCTTGAGGAGGACAATGTGGGGGCCGTAATTTTGGGTCTCACAAAAGAAATTAAGGAGGGTGATACCGTTAAACGATTGAACAGAACTGCCTCCATCGAAGTAGGAGAGGGGCTTCTGGGTCGGGTAATCAATACCTTGGGTGAACCCATTGATGGTAAGGGATCTATCATGGGTGAAAAATATTTGATGCCCCTGGAACGCAAAGCTCCAGGTGTAATTTTCCGCCAACCTGTCAATCAACCCTTGCAGACCGGACTGAAGGCCATCGATGCCATGATCCCAATAGGCCGCGGTCAAAGGGAATTGATCATTGGTGATCGTCAAACAGGTAAAACTGCCGTAGCTATTGACGCCATCATCAACCAAAGAGAAAATTTTGAATCTGGGAAACCGGTCTATTGCATTTATGTAGCCATTGGTCAAAAGGGTTCTACCATTGCCCACCTGGTTCATACGCTCGAGAAGCACGGCGCCATGGAATATACAGTTATCGTGATGGCCACTGCCTCCGATCCGGCTGCCCTTCAATTCTATGCCCCCTATGCCGGCGCTGCCATCGGTGAATTCTTTCGTGATACCGGTCGCGATGCACTGATTGTATTTGACGATTTGTCGAAACAGGCCGTGTCATACCGCGAAGTATCCTTGCTGTTGCGTCGTCCGCCGGGCCGCGAAGCCTATCCGGGTGATGTATTTTACCTCCACTCCCGTTTGCTCGAACGTGCTGCCAGGATTATCAGTTCCGATGAGATGGCTGCCAAGATGAACGACTTGCCCGAATGTCTGAAAGGGATGGTCAAGGGCGGTGGATCGCTTACTGCACTGCCAATTATTGAGACCCAGGCCGGCGACGTCTCAGCCTACATACCGACCAATGTAATTTCTATTACTGATGGTCAGATATTTTTGGAATCCAACCTTTTCAATGCCGGAGTGAGGCCTGCAATCAATGTAGGTATCTCTGTATCAAGGGTTGGAGGAAATGCCCAGATTAAGTCGATGAAGAAAATTGCAGGTACCCTGAAGCTAGATCAGGCCCAATTTCGCGAACTGGAAGCCTTCTCTAAGTTCGGTTCCGATCTGGATGCTGCAACCATGCGGGTACTGGATAAGGGCCGCAAGAATGTTGAAATACTGAAACAACCTCAATTTGCGCCTTTAAAGATTGAATATCAGGTGGCTATTATTTACTGTGGCGTGAGAGAGTTGTTACGCAAAGTCCCGGTTGTAAAGGTCAAGGACTTTGAAAGTGACTTCCTTGAAGTGATGGAAATGCAATACCGGCCTGTTCTTGATCAATTGAGATTGGGTATCTTGTCGGACAAGGAAACTGAGGTATTGGAAAAAGTGGCTGCTGAAGTGGCTGAAAGATATTCGGAATAAAAACAAAAGTATTTGAGTCCACTCCGAAAAGTCACTAAATAAAAATTGCCACAAAGACTCTAAGCCACAAAGGTACACAAAGTAATGAATATGAGCCATATACACTTAGTGAATCTTTGATTCTTTGTGCCTTTGTGGCAGGATTAAACTTATCGGACTAGACTCAGTATTTAAAGTGTCTAAAGTACTTAAAGTGTCTAAAGTACTTGGGTCAACCTTAACTTTAAGTACTTTAGTTCACTTTAGACACTTTAAGTACTAATGTATGACGAACACACATTGATTTGAAATGGCCAATTTAAAAGAAATACGAACTAGAATAACATCTGTTAAAAACACCAGGCAAGTTACCAGTGCCATGAAGGTGGTGTCGGCAGCCAAATTAAAAAAGGCACAGGATGCTATTATAAAGATTCGTCCGTATGCTTTTAAGCTTTCAGAATTGCTCTCAACTTTAAGTGCTGTTTTGGAAGATTCCAGTGACTCCGATTATACTGTTCAACGTAATCCTGAGAAGGTATTGATTGTTGTAATTAGTTCAAATCGTGGACTTTGCGGTGGCTTCAATTCGTATATCACCAAAAAAGCGATGGCGCTCGCCAAGACTACTTACAATGATCAATGGAAGGCCGGTAACCTAAACTTTCTGGTCATCGGCAAACAAGCCGAGAAGATTTTACGATCCTACAATTTTAATCCTGTAGCCGCTCACAATGAACTATTTGACCATTTGACTTTCGAAAACGTTCTCGTAATTGCCCAACAGTTGATGGTCGATTTTGTATCCCGTAAATACGATCGCATTGAATTGGTGTACAATAATTTTATCAATGCCGCAATTCAGGAGTTGGTAACCGAACAATTTTTACCTGTATTACCTGTTCAAAGCAAAGTAAAGTCCTCAACCAATGTCAATTATATATTTGAACCATCCCTTGAATACATCATTGAGAAATTAATTCCACGCTCACTTGCAATTCAGTTTTACAAAGCCTTGCTGAATTCCTTCGCAGCCGAACATGGCGCCCGAATGACTGCCATGCACAAGGCCACAGACAACGCTACGGATTTGATCAATGAATTGACCCTTACCTTTAATAAAGCCCGTCAGGCGGCCATTACCAATGCTATTTTGGAAGTCACCAACGGTGCAGAAGCACTGAACGGGTAAAAAAATATATTTTAATCGTGAAATGAACCCGGATAAATCAATTATCCGGGTTTTTTTTGTGTTAAATTGGGGTCTGTTGAAATACTCACACAGTCAATTTGACCTTAGGGCATCCCGATCCCTCCCGAGTGCTCGGGATCGGGAGGGATCAATATAAAAGCGCTATTCAGCTCCTCCTGAGTACTCGGGATCGGGGACGATCTTTAGGAGTGTATTTTTACACCTTCCTATCTACTTTTCAAAATAAGCAATCGGACCTGGATTTCTCCCTATGATCCCATGGAATAGGTGGATGTTTGAGTGCTATCATCTGATACCCATCTGATACCTTTCTGATACCTTTCTGTAACCTTAGGTTACAGAAAGGTATCAGAAAGGTATCAGAAAGGTATCAGAAAATAGCATGTTATCCCTGGCATAATTGCATTTGTACATCCCTGTTATTTATTTTGATCTCCGGTTCCCCCGAGTACTCGGGGTGGGGGAATTAGTAACCAGGGTCAAAGCCTTTCCAGTGTGCAGGCATTTTGGACACTTCCTCTTTTTTATTCCTGCACTTATTACAATGTTTATTCCTATAAACAGCTATTATTCAGAACAATTAAAGTTTTTCAGCAGACCCTATTTATTGTTTAGGTATTCAAACGGACACTCAGAAAAAAATACTCCCATCTACATTATTCTCTGATCCTTTTTTTGTGTGATAAGTGATTAGATAGAACTATTGTCGCATTAAAATATCTTACAAGAGGCTGATTATCTGTGACATGAAAAATTGTATATTGTAAATTATTTAATTTTAAATACCTAACTTCCTATCATTCAATTAATACTGAGAGAAATACACAGGAGAGGTTGTGCCTTTAATATTAATTCACCCTATGTATTTAGTTTGAAATTCTTTTTAATTTTGTATCCAATACCTTAGCTAAAAAAGTCATGATCAAGATGATAAAAATTCTACAAAAGAAGTGGTGGTTATTTGCGTCGATGTTGTTGCCCTTTCTTTTTTTTAGCATGGTTTCAGGTTTGGGTAACCCGAAGAAAGAGGACAGGATATGGGACGAATCGTATAGTGGAGGGCTTCAAGGTTCAGGAATAAAGATTTTATATCCCGGCAACGGAACCATCTTTCCTCCTGAGATGGCTGCGCCTTTATTTCAATGGAAGGATTCTCTCCAGCTTGAAAATAAATTCAGAATCAGTCTGTCAACTGAAAATGGGAAAGATATAATCAGTCAATCAGTGATTGGTAAAAGTTGGAGGCCTGATTCTGTCACCTGGGAGGCTATTAAAAGCAAATCAATTGGTCGAAAGGTTACTTTCAGCATTAACCCTGAGGGTATTGAATCCAACCAGACAAAGACTTCTACAGGGAAAATGGATTTCAGCTTCTCACGCGATTCGGTGAACGCTTCGGTATTTTACAGAGCAGTGCCTTTGCCTTTTAGTTATGCCATAAAAAATGTACGCGAGATAGAGTGGTACATGGGCAGCATAAAAGGCGGACGACCGAAAAAAATACTCGATAACATTCCTGTCTGTGCCAACTGCCACTCATTTTCCAAAGATGGTACACAGTTCGCCATGGATGTCGATTATGCCAACGACAAAGGATCATATATCATTTCAGAAATTGAAGATACCCTTCAACTTACGTTTGATAAGATCATTACCTGGAGCGATTACAAGCGGGAGGACGGAGAAAATACTTTTGGTCTGCTTTCGAGCATTTCGCCTGATGGCCACTATGTTTTGTCAACTGTTAAAGACAGGTCCATTTTTGTGCCAGTCGACAACCTGGAATATTCACAGTTATTTTTCCCCATTAAAGGAATTCTGGCAGTCTATGACCGCGATAAAAAAAAGTTCTATGAACTTCCGGGAGCCGACAATTCGGCACTGGTGCAAAGCAATCCGAATTGGTCGCCCGACGGAAAAGAAATCATGTTTACCAGGGCATCACGTTATGTTTCTGATAAAATCGATCACTCCAATGATATTATGGTGAAGGTGGAAGATGCTTCTGAATTTACCATCGGGCATAAGGACTTTAAATTCGACCTGTACCAGCTTGATTTTAACAATGGTAAAGGTGGTACGGCTCAACCTGTTGCAGGCGCTTCGGGCAATGGCAAAAGCAATTATTTTGCACGTTATTCTCCTGATGGAAAATGGGTGGTATTTTGTCAGTCCAAGAACTATATGTTGTTGCAGCCTGACAGTAAATTATACATCATGCCTGCCAATGGAGGGATTGCCAGAGAAATGAACTGCAACACCAACAAAATGAATTCGTGGCATTCATGGTCCCCAAACGGAAAATGGCTGGTATTTTCCTCCAAGAAAAATGGTCCATATACCCAATTATATCTTACCCATATTGACGAAAACGGAAATGATTCGCCTGCTGTGTTGCTTGAAAATATGGTTTTCGAAAAGAAAGCGGCCAATATTCCTGAATTCTATGATGACCGCAAGCGTCCGTTCAATAAAATGAAAGATGCTTTTTCAAAATCAGCGCTTTATTATAACCGTCTGGCGAATGACAATATTACCAATTTCGCCTATCAAAAGGCCATGAATAATTTGGATCTGGCAATCAAATCAGATGGTAATTATTATGATGCATATTTGAGCCGTATCATGCTTAACATTCATTTAGGTAACATCCTTACCCAACAATTTAAAGACGACGGGTTAAAAGCAAGAACAATCATCAACCAACAAATTCTTAAAAATCCACAAGATCAGGAGCTACTTCTTAAACGAAGCAACTTGAATTACTTTATGGGCGCTGATGATGAGGCCCTAAATGATGCCCTTGCAGTTGTGCAGCAAGATCCTAAGAATTTTGACGGCAATTTTGTGTTGGCTTCTATTTACCGTAAAAAAGGAGAGTTGGCAAAAACATTCGCCACTTACGAGACGATGTTGAAGCTTCGTCCTGAGGATAAACAAATAATGTTATATCTCGGAAATTTGTACCAGAAGATAGGGAGAACTGATCAGGCATTGACCATATATAGTGGGCTGATTTCCAAGTATCCAGACGAAGCAGGCAACTATATTACAAGGGGAAGTTTGCTTCAGACAAAAGGAGATGCCGCAGGAGCCAAAGCAGATTTTGACAAAGTAATCAGCCTGAAACCTAAAAGTTATGAAGGTTATCAAAAACGGGCATTGTATTTTGCAATGAATGGTAAGAAAACGGAAGCTCAGGCCGATTTAAACAAGGCTTTAACTTTACTGACTTTGGAAATAGCCAATAGTCCCGAACAAATTGACCTCTTTTTCCGTCATGCAGAAATGGTTGTACAAAACGGAGACCTCAAAGCTGCCCTTGAGGATGCAGAAAAAATATTAAAGATAGCGCCGGGCAATTTTAATGCCCTGAAACTGAAGGGTAGCATGTTTCAATCGATGCATCAATGGCAAAATTCCATTGACACACATACCCATCTGATCAACGATTTTCCGAAAGAAGCTGACTTTTACTCCAAACGCGGATTTGCCTATCTGAATCTTGGTAACAAAGAGATGGCGCTCGCTGATCTGGCTAGGGCGCAAACCCTTTCTCCACAGGACCAATCAATTCTCTACAACCTTGCCATGATGAAGAAAAGCATGGGAGATGCTGTAGGCGCTAAAAAAGATTTACAAAAGATCTTAACAATTCTGATTGATAAACAGAAAAAAGGTAAGTTAAATGAAGCCGAAAGCAAGATGTTAAATATGGTTACCGAGCAAATGAAACAAGGTTAGTTATCTTTTGCCACTAAGTATCTAAGTCTCATCCTGATCCCTCCCGATCCCTCCCGAGTACTCGGGATCGGGAGGGATCGGGAGGGTCACTAAGAGTATATGAAATATAACAAATACTTTATGTAACATTGGTCCCGATAGCTATCGGGATTAGGGTCTTAGTGGCCCCGATACATCGGGGACTTTTCGGAGGCTCATCTGTTGAAAGAGAACTTATGGCGCGGAGTGGGGAAATACTAAGTAATGAGGTGATTGTAGGTTGATTTGGAAAGTTTTCCTAGTGAAAGAAGTAAATATAAAGTATTTATAAAATAAATAGGAAATAATTAGGAAGTTAATAATTGAATTTGTAACTTTCGTGTGATTATAAATTAAAATCTGAACAGCATGTTTTAAAAATCTCACTAACCTCCCCAATTCTATGAACTCCTCTTTAAAATTTGTCAGACTGAACGGTGCTTCTAAAGCATCTGTAACCTTTTACAGGAGCGGTTTTGAACCTGAAATGTATCTCTATGCATTTGTTATTGACAATAAGGACCAAATAACTTTAACAAGATAAATCTACTAATACTTTTGCCATGAAAAAGAAATTTGTTTTGGTAATTATTGCATTAACCTCTGTTTGGGGCTTATCCGGCCAAAGCTTAAACCTTCTTAATTCGAATAAGCTTTGGAGTAACTTGAAATCTTGGAGACCCTCATATCCAAATTATTTAAAAGAAACCTATTTTATTAAGTTTAGTGGCGATACCGCCATTGAATCTATGACCTATAAAAAGGTGATTCAATCCTATGACAGTCTTAAAATCAAGTGGAACCTCATAGGCTTTGCGAGAGAAGAACCACTTTCGGGTTTGTATTTTAGAAATCTTGATGAGCAGGAAGGACTTTTATATAAATATAATATGCAACTCAAAGATACATTTACCATTGTAAATACTTATTTACCGCTAGAGGTACAATCAATCAAGGTGTTTGTTAAAGACATCGATTCTATAGCAATCAATGGTACTTATAAAAGACGAACCATGGTATGGAATGAATTTAATACGGATACTTTGATCGAAGATTTGGGGAGTACTCAGGGCATTATGTTACCATGTGCTCCATTAGTACTTTATAATACACTCCTTTGTTACTATGAAAATGATGTTTTAGTTTATAAAAATAGCAACTATGAACGTTGTTACTATAACACACTACCAACAAATATTGACCAGGTTGAATCAAGGCAATTCAAGATATATCCAAACCCATCCCAGCAAGAAATCACAATATTATTTGCTGATGATAAGCATAGGATTTTTAGCATTTACGACGGGAATGGATGCCAGTTAGACATGATTAATTTTAATGGTACAGAATATAAACTGGATATTTCCAAGTATCCGGATGGTATTTATTATGTGACTGTTCAAGGTCAAAATCAATACAGCCAAGAGTTTATCAAATACTAATTAATTAGAATAAGATGAACAATTTCATTTGACTGTTAAAAGTATGAGGCCATTCTTAAAAGTCCCAGATGTATCGGGGCCACTAAGACAACCAAGCCACTAAGTTATATCCCAAGTATTCCGGATGCGGTTCAGACATTATTTCTAGATTATTATCAATAAAAAGGTAAAAGAAGGTGAATAAGATTGTAAGGCCGAGATTTGGTAATGAAAAGTACTTTCTTTATAAAACATGTTTAATAACATGTTCTTGTAGTGTTCAGATTATCAGTGTGTTGAACAGTATTGTTGGGGGGGGGTAAAATTATGGAATATATTATTGTTTTGATTAAACGATTTACTATCTTTATGGTTTAATTATCAAAGGAGATGAAGTTATGAAGAAAATTTACATTTCTGTTTTATTTATGTTCTTTTTATTGGTTTGTAATGGTCAAAGCCTACTTCAGGAAGGCAAGTTGTGGAGCAATACAAGTATCGGAACTATGCCTGGCAGCACCTATGGCAGCTATTTCATCAAATTTATGGGTGATACTACCATCAAGGCATTGCAATATAAAAAAATACTGCGATCAATTGATGAATTGCATACTAAATGGACTATTGATGGATATATCCGCGAAGAACCGACCACACGAAAAGTGTTTGTCTTCAATAAGTATAGCCAGAAGGATATGTTGATATATGACTTTAGCCTGGAAACTGGCGATAGCATCTTAACGGGTGATATGGTTTCTTATGTAAAGGTAACCAACGTAATAAATGCAACATTTGGAAGCTCTCCCGATATACGAAAGCAAATCTATTTTTTTGATCCCAAGGGTGATACTAGATGGATTGAAGGCATTGGCAGTACTTGGGGCGTTTTGGAAGGATTAAATAGTTTTTATACAACCGGAGCAACAACAAGTTTGATCTGCTACAATGAAAATGAGAACCTGATTTACCATAACAACCATTTTTCTACTTGCTTTCCACAAGGTCAAGAATTAAAAGTGGATGCCGGTAATGATGTAACAGTTTGTTCCCCTTATCAAAGTGAGGACAGAACACAATTGGCAGGTGTGGCTTCCGGCGGTGTTGAGCCCTATACTTATACCTGGAGCGGAAAAGTGCCTACCTATTTTGATGACATTAAATGGATCAATGCTTCAGAATTTTTGAATGATACTACCATCAGCAATCCAACTTTTAAAAGCATGGATGCGCCGGAAGATTGGGTTACTTTTTATCTGAAGGTTGAAGATGCAATGGGAAATGTGGAGTACGATTCTGTAAAAATAATTCAATCATTTTTAAGAATGAAACTGATATTAAAACAACCGGTAACAATCAACCGGGGTGACAGTGTTCAATTCTTCGGGGATATTTATTTTGACAGTAATTTTTTGCCTTTGGAATATACTTTTAGCCCAACTTCCGGGTTAAAAGATCCAACGAATATTCATGGATGGGCAAAGCCCGATATAAGCACTACCTATTATGTTCATGTAGTGAATTCTACAGGCTGTGTTGGTGAAACAGAATATTGGCGAGTTAATGTTGAACCAACCGCTGTTTCAACTATTCATGTTTCCAACCCATCTGTTGAATGTTATTTGAACCAGGATGATTTGATTGTCAATCTGCCAAAAAAGGATAACTCGCCCTACAATTTAACCGTCTCAACAACAACCGGGGCCATTGTACATTCAGGCAAATACACGGATAGGAATTTAAAGCTTTCACATTTAAACCTTAAGCAAAACCAACTGTATATCATTTCAATTATTGATGGGGACGAAAGGAAGGAGTTTAAACTGGTGGGTAATTAACACCGGACCAGAGGACATTAGACCCGGTTGCACATGAAATTAACGGGAGCGAAAGTATTTATCTACACTTGTTATTTACGGCAATGAAATGGATACAAAAAAAATGATTTTAACGAAATATGATTCTTATGATGAAGCAATTTAAATTAATTCTAAATGTTTGTTTGTTAATGTTTTGTTGTAGTACATTAACAATTGCACAGCCTTTTGAATCGGTTTTTGGGAAAGATACTACCCAGTGGAATGTCGTTTATCATATTCCTGATTATTTCCCAACATTAATATTTAAGGCTTATGGTGATACTTTGATAAACGAACAAAAATATGTTCCTGTTTACAAGAAGTACTGGTATTCCCCATTAGAATTGTATGGCTTTTTCAAAGAAGATGTGAATGTTGGAAAATTATGGTTTCGTTCACTTGGAGGACAAGAAGAGCTTTTAATGGATTTATCGCTCTCTAAAAATGACTCTTTTTATTTTGGACATGTAAAATCTATACCTTATACAGTTGATACAGTATACTATAAATTAGGAAAAAAATATATATCCTTTAATGAAGCACAGCCTTCTTGCCCAATACTTTTCATTGAGGGATTAGGACCATTCAATATGTTTTACAACATACATGTTTCTTTTCCCGAATATGCCCAGATAAGATGCAAGGAAAAAGATAACGTCTTATTTTTTATGAATAGTGATTATGGTACATGCCTGGACACAATAACCGGTGTAAATAACATCCTAAATGAAAGCTTTCGAATTTATCCCAATCCAACAAATGAATACATCAACATTGCGACGAACTCAACTGAATGCGGACCTCTTGAGCTATTCAACAGTATTGGTAATCTGGTACTTTCAAAAGAAATAATTGGAAATGAGAAAATAAATATCGCACAATTGCCCAGAGGTATTTATGTGATTCGGTGTTTGTTAAACAAGAAACAATTCACAACAAATCTAATAAAACAGTAATATGATGATGAAAAATATATATTAGGTTCATCCCACTAATGAGTACCTGATATAAATAGCGTAGTGAGTTTATAATCAAATAGTATCAGTAACTGGTTTGCACTATCATCAAGGGGGTAAAATCCAAAAAGCAAAAGAAAAATTGCCCCACCCGACCTGCCTTCCTTTTGCTGAACTCTTTGCAACGTTTGAAGCATTTGCAACGTTTGCAAGTTTGCATTCTTACTCATATTCCATTTTCTCCCTTCTTAAAAGAAACAAACTCATTGAACCGAAAATCAAACTAAACTTGCAGCTTTGCAGCTTTGCAGATTTGCAGCTTTGCAGCTTTGCAAATTTGCAAAGCTGCAAAGCTGCAAATCTGCAACCGCTTCAAAATGGATTTGAATAAAAATCGCTATATGGAATATTTCAACCTCAAAATATTGGATCTTCACAATGTCAGGTACGCATTAGTGGGATGAACCATTTTTATAAAGCAACTATTGATTTTGTTGAAAAAGTACAATGTCGGAGTTGTCGGAGTTGGCAATATTTTATGGATGCTGCCCATTTCTTTCCAAGGGTTAATCAAAAATATTCTGCTGATTTGAATAAAATAGGATCGCTGAAATTTCAATTTTTAAAAATGAAAGTGTACTGATTTGCTAAGGTTTCGCAAGGAGGGAAAAGATACCAATAAATTTTATTTTTGAATAGAATGGATATTCTGAAATATTTTACGTACTTCGCAGCTAAACTCTAATGACTTAAATATGAAAAAATCTGTACTTACGTTGTGCGTTTTTGTATTGTTGCTTATCTTTAATGGCTGCAATCTAGATGAAATGGAATTCAGTAAATTATCAAAGGAGATAAACTTAAATCCTGAATTTGTGGCGCCAATTGCCAAAGCCAATATTACAGCATGGGATTTGGTGCAATCTGCCAACAAAGGAAACGAAGGTTTTTTCCAGCAAGATTCAACTGGGTTGATTAAAATTGTGTACAAGAAAAACGACCTCATTAAATACAAGGTGGCCGATCTCATTCAACTGCCGGGTTCGCCGAATTTTTCTTCCGGCAATAAAGTTATAGGCGAAGTTTCTACTGCAGATATATTTATTTCAACAAGCATTTCCTTGAATGATTTGCGGGGAAAGGTGAATGGGGCGCTTGATGGTATTGTACCATTTAATGGACAGAAGTTACCCTTTCCTCAAGTTACAGCTTCCGATCTTGCTGCAGATTTCAATCTGGCTGCGCTTTCTAATTTTACAACGATTACTCTGAGCAAGGGTACAATAGAAATTACACTGGAAAATAAATTGAAAGTTCCATTGACCATTTATGGAAATCTTTTTGATGTAGGAAACAACGGGATAGTTACCTCATTTACTTTTGACGATATTCCTGCGAATGGTACTAAAACTTTCACGTCTAGCCTGGCAGGAGTCGATCTTACGAATCAGGTTGAATTTAGAATGACTACTTTTCATACACCTGGGTCTTTAACTCCGGTAGATATCGACTTGACGGATTCTTTTAAACTAACATTTAATTTAACCAACTTAAGCGTTTCGAAGGGTCGTCTGATGATTGCAAAAACTCAATCCCTGGAAAGTTCTGCAGGTGAATTTGAAATTAATTTTCCTGAACCTGATCTGAAAGCATTTGGTGTAGGCTTGAAAAAAGGTTCACTTACATTTAATTGTGTCAATACCTCACAAATGAACGGCAGTGTCAATATTAAACTGAATGAGATTAAAAAGGACGGAGTTCCCTTGGTTGTTGATATTCCGTTGAATGGAAATTCAACGACCATCGATCTTACCGGTGCTGTTATCAATTTTAGCGCGAATCCGCTCTTTCCATTCAACCGAATTCCATATGTGCAAACTTTGACTATCAACAGCACGCCAGGCTATATTGATTTTTTGTCAACTGATGCAATTAAGTTGGACGTTTCAATGAATGATGTTGAATATAATACTTTTGAAGGTGATTTTGGAGTGCGTAACATAGTCGTTGATAAGAATAATTTTGATATGAATCTTGAACTGTTCGACAAAATTACGGGCAATTTTAAGCTGGCCAATCCTTCAATGGTTCTGACAATTCATAATTCAATCGGTATACCTGGAACCATTTCGCTTGATTTAAGTGCAAGTAATAAGGATGGGTTAGTTGTACCATTAAAAACTTCGCCTTTTGATATTCCTGTTCCGGCCAATATCAATGCTGGAATGGCTTCAAATGATATCATCCTGAACAAGACTAACTCCCAAATTGTAGATTTTATAGCCCTTCCGCCCACAGGCAATATTTCGTATAGCGGTCAGGTAGATTTTAACAAAAAAAGCGCAGTGACTGTACAAAATCCCAATTTTATAAATATGGATGCCACATTTGGTATTGATTTAACCATGGAACTACCTTTGGAATTACAGATTAACAAACTTGGATTCAAGGATACCACAGGTATTTCAGGAAGTAGTTTTACTGATTTTGAATCGGCTGATTTGATTGTCAACGCTTTAAATGGAATTCCTTTGGACATTGATATCCAGCTTTTATATATTGATACCATCTCGAAAATACAATACGGAGCCTCAAAAGGTACAAGGATTCTCTCGGCGGCCCAGGTAAATTCCAATGGCGAGATAACTCCGGTTCAGTCGACGCAAACCTTTTCGCTTACTAAGGGGGACATGGATAATCTTCGCAAAGCCAATGGAATTATTTTTTCAGGAACTGTGAATTCACCTTCAGCCGGAGCCACTGTTGCTTCCCTTTATTCTGATAGTGAAATAAAACTGAATGTGGTCATTAAACCAAAAATTAAACTGTAAAACCCATCCGACATGAAAAATAGTTTGATTAAATATGTACTGTTTAGTTTAATGGTATCGGCTGGTTTTTTTACTGCAATGGCTCAGGAGAGTTCCACTCTTTACTTTATGAAAGGAGTTTCACAATCGGATCTCCTAAATCCGGCTTTACACAACGATTCGAGTAGGGTGGTGATTAGCCTGCCTGGTTTATCTGGTATCTATTTTAATGCCAATAGCGGTTTTGCAGTCAACGATTTGATCCATAAAGGAACCGGATTGCTTGCTGATTCGTTGGTGATGGATTTTGAAAGTTTTCAGAATGCACTAAAGTCAAAGAATTCGATTGAACAAAACGTTAGCATCCCATTGTTATACATTGGAATAAGGGTTAAAAAATCATTTTTCAGTTTCGGGATTACCGAAAAGGAAGTTGCTCAATTGACTTTTGATAAAAGCCTTGTGACCTTTATCAAAGATGGAAATGCACCTTATGTGGGTCAGGACTTTGACCTGGGAAATCTGGAATTTGATGCTTTACATTATCGCGAATATGCTTTTGGTTACTCCAACGAGGTGATTAAGAATAAGTTAACCGTTGGGCTGAAATTGAAAGCATTGTATGGAAAATCGGCCATACAGACAGAAAGGATGAATCTGAAAGTTGAAACGGCCGCCGATGCTTCTTATCTTAATTTAAAATCCGATATGAAAGTTAACATTTCAATGCCGGGTAAACTTGAATATGATTCGATTAACTATTTATCGGGCATCAATAGTGATAATTTAAAGCCCGGTGATTACATGATGCAGACAGGTAACTTCGGGATGGCTTTTGATTTGGGAGCTGTTTACATCCTGACACCCAAAATTACATTATCGGGAAGTATCATTGATATGGGAAAAATCTCCTTTAAAAAGGATCTCATCAACATAAATAAAACTGCAACCTACAAATGGGAAGGTATTGATGTTTCAAAATCACTAGACAAAACAAAATCTGACTATGTCTCTTTTGATGACTTATTTAGCAATGAAGCAGATAAAATATCCAATTCATTCCGACCCAATAAAAGTGAGATCAAATCTGAATCATTTGATGTAAGTATTCCAACAAAAATATATTTGGGAGGCGCTTATCAAATCAACAAAAAGTACGATATTGGTTTACTCGACCGACTTTACATGTACAAAGGCATGAGTAAAAACTCAGTAACTTTATCGGGCAATGCAATGTTTGGCAATTTTTTCAGCCTGACGGGTTCATATTCCATGATAGGTAATTCGTACAATAATCTTGGCCTGGGAATGGCTATCCGCGCCGGATCTACTCAATTGTATTTGGTGAGCGATAATTTACTTGCCTTGAATCCGTCAAAAGCGCAGTTGGTCAATTTAAAGTTTGGTATGAATTTTTTCTTCGGAAGAATCCACGCTCCCAAAGCTGCGGTTGAATAAATTGGGAAATACAATCAATTATAAAAAAAGGGAGGCGACTCCCTTTTTATTTTATGTAAGGTATCATTTATTTCCAGATTGAACTATTACCGGGAAGATTAAGTAGGATCATTTGCCAATTATTTACTAATTTTACCCAATCTTATTTTTGAATAGATATGAATTATTTATTTGTCATACTGATACTGACAAATTTTCTAAAGACAGTCGGTATACTTGTATTGGTTTATTATGTGCTAAAATTTGCCGGGCGTTTACTTTTCCCCATCATAGTTAAAAAGGCTGTCAATAACATGCAGGCCCGGCAATCAACCTATGCTCAAAGGAAAGAGGAAGGCGAAGTGACCATTGAAAAAAAATCGGGTCAGCAGAGTCGTCCATCCAATACGCAAGGCGAGTATGTTGATTTTGAAGAAGTTGAATAACCTAAAAAACTACAATAAATAAATAGGTATGGCTCAGGAAGATGTTTTTAAAAAACTGGTAGCTCATTGTAAGGAATATGGCTTTGTATTTCAATCGAGTGAAATTTATGATGGACTAAGTGCAGTTTACGATTATGCGCAAAATGGTGTTGAATTAAAAAACAACATTAAAAAATATTGGTGGGACTCAATGGTTCTATTAAATGATAATATTGTGGGTATTGACTCGGCGATATTTATGCATCCGACGATCTGGAAGGCATCAGGCCATGTGGACGCATTTAACGACCCGTTGATCGATAATAAGGATTCCAAGAAACGATACCGTGCCGATGTGTTGATTGAGGAGCAATTGGCTAAATATGAGGATAAAATTGAGAAGGAAATTGAGAAAGCTCACAAACGGTTTGGCGATTCATTTGATGCAAATCAATTTCGTGAAACCAATGGACGGGTTCTTGAATACCAACAAAAATGGGACGACCTTCAGGCCCGGTTTGTTAAAGCACTGAATGATAATAATCTGGATGAACTTAAGCAAATCATTATTGATCAGGAAATTGTATGCCCTGTTTCAGGAACCCGCAACTGGACGGATGTGCGTCAGTTTAACCTGATGTTTTCAACCGACATGGGTTCAACGTCTGAGGGAGCCATGAAAATTTATCTGCGTCCTGAAACTGCACAGGGAATTTTTGTCAATTACCTCAATGTGCAGAAAACCGGACGCATGAAAATTCCTTTTGGAATTGCCCAGATTGGCAAAGCCTTCCGTAATGAAATTGTGGCGCGACAGTTCATTTTCCGTATGCGCGAATTTGAACAGATGGAAATGCAGTTTTTCGTCCGCCCCGGCACCGAGTTGGAATGGTTCGCAAAATGGAGACAAACCCGCATGGACTGGCACCAGTCGCTGGGCTTTGGGAGCGAGAACTATCGTTTTCACGAACATGATAAACTGGCTCATTATGCCAATGCAGCCGTTGATATAGAGTACAAATTTCCTTTTGGCTTCAAGGAGGTGGAAGGAATTCATTCACGTACCAATTTTGATCTTACCCAGCACCAACTGTTCTCGGGTAAGAAAATCCAATATTTCGATCCTGAATTGAACGAATCATATGTACCCTTCGTGGTGGAAACTTCCATTGGTGTTGATCGTATGTTTTTGCAAATCATGGCTGCTTCCTATGCAGAGGAAGAGGTGATTAGCGAAGGCAAAAAAGATATCCGTGTCGTGCTTCGTTTGCCGGCTCCACTGGCTCCCGTTAAACTGGCCGTGATGCCTTTGATGAAAAAGGACGGGCTTGCTGAAAAGGCAAGGGAAATTATCAACGAGCTTAAGTTTGATTTCAAGTGCCAGTATGACGAAAAAGATTCGATCGGTAAACGTTACAGACGTCAAGATGCCATTGGTACTCCCTTTTGCGTAACCGTCGATCATCAAAGTATGGAAGACCAGACTGTAACCATACGGTACAGGGATACTATGCTTCAGGACCGGGTTGCGATCACTGAATTGAAGGGAATCATTGCCGGTGAGGTAAGTATGAAAAAGCTGTTTGCAAAACTGTAAGTTTCATTTTATGCATTTAATAGATGATCCGATGCCTGAAAAGCACCGGATCTTTTATTTTTGGTCATGATTGAGTAGATTTTTTAGTATAATGACAATGAATTGTAAGCTAAAATCTTGATTCTGTTCATATAAATGAAATGGCTGCGGAGTATTGGTATCAAATTGTAAGCAAAAATTTGGTTTGATGGATGTTTATTCAATTTTCGAAGCATTCCATTCAGAAGTCATTTTGTTTACAATTAATTAACATCCAGAAAAAGAGCAAACTAAAAGCGAAAACTGCTGTAAAACATACTACTATCAATTTGTAAGCAAAAGGGGATCCTTTTATATTAAAAAGAAACTTATGCACTCCTTCGGTTCGTTTTTAAAATGAAATGAAGGTTTTCACTTTTGAATTTAATTACTTGGAATTTACACTTCTGAAAAGCTGATTTTTCAGTGTATTTAATGATCAAAAAGGGTAGTAAATTTGTAGTATTCAATTCAAGAATACTAGATTTTTTACAATTAAAACAAAAGGAAATGAAAAGAAATTTGTTTGTTTATTTGACGCTGATAGTTTTTACGACGATTTCTATCAACGTTTGGGCCGGAAACGAAGCATCTTTTAATTCGAATTATAAGATCTCCCCCGATCTGAATTTTAGTCCTACTGCCGACTTTCAAAAGAGTTGGGTAATTGCATATGGCGAAGCATCAAAACCAGTTCATGTTTTTCTGAGAGAAACAAAAAAAGGTCAGGAATACGTGGTTCGTACTTCTTACTTCGAAGTGAGGTATGTGAATGGTAAACAAGGTTTTGGTGTGAAAATGGTAAATGTTTCAGATATCACAGTGAACGAGAATTTGAATACCACTGTTTTAAACCAGGCAGGCTTAAACAATCAGAAACAGATCAGCGTCGAAGCTATTGACAACGACAAGGTTCTGGAAATGATTGCAAGCTATTTACCCGATTTAATCAATAAACAGTACAGCAACATCTTGAATTAATTCTTAAACTCAAATCTATCGAGCCGCTTCAAGCAATTGAGGCGGCTTTTTTATTTTAGGCGGTCAAAGTCTG
>Ga0209123_1001060_pt1 | contig 29380 bp, 27 predicted proteins | sample BarGraIncu00431A_FD_184500 | JGI IMG/M metagenome (GOLD analysis project Ga0209123, IMG submission 184500) | Arctic peat soil microbial communities from Barrow, Alaska, USA - Barrow Graham LP Incubations 004-31A (SPAdes) (version 2) | ecosystem: Environmental > Terrestrial > Soil > Wetlands >... | reverse complement strand
CAGTCAAAAGATAATCCTTATGGTAGGGATGACCCGAATAATGCTGACTGGTACCGGGGATGGTTTGACGCGAAGGAAGATCAGAAGATCCCTCCCCTGAAATATGGGTGAACGGAGTCAGTTTAACGTCTTCTTATCTATGGGAATGGCAAGATAGCAGTACAAAAACTTGAAAGGAGGAAACTATGAAAACCTTTGATACTTCAACTTGTTGTCACCTGTCATCCATAGATATTGAAATCCTCAAAAGCGACCGCATCAACGGGTGGCTGACTACGCTGGAAAAGGAATTCGCCCTGCGCCACTTCAAACCGTCAACCAGAAAGTCGTATCTCGGCTATGTCATCGGTTTCATCCTTTTCAAGCACCACCGCCACGCCCTGGAGCAGGGCGCGGAGGCGATCAAGCTGTATCTGACCTATCTCGCCATAGATAAGCACGTCTCGGCAAGTACTCAAAATGTCGCCTTCAACGCTTTGATTTTCTTCTACAAGTTTGTGCTGAAAATCGAGGTCGGCGAAATCAACGCCGTCCGCGCCAAGCGTACCAAACACCTCCCCGTTGTCCTCTCCCGCGGGGAGGTCGCCGAGCTGCTCTCCAAATTCAGGGGCACCTACTGGCTAGTCTACTCTCTCATTTACGGCTGCGCCCTCCGGATCGAGGTTGATTGCCTGGAACTGCGCATCAAGGACATCGATTTCGGTGCGGGACACCTGATCCTGCACGACAGCAAACACGGCAATTCCCGCTCCATCGCCCTGCCCGAGTCCCTGATCGAGCCGCTGAAAACCCATATTGCTGAGGTCAAGCGGATCCACACCACCGACCTCACCGAAGGCTGGGGCTCCGTCGAGCTCCCCGACGCGCTCGCCAGAAAATACCCGAGATACGCTACGGATTTCGGCTGGCAGTGGCTTTTCCCCGCCCCTTCCCGCTGGACCGACAAGGATGGGCAACAGGGCCGATGCCACCTCCACGTTTCGGCAGTGCAGGAAGTGTTCAAGCTGGCTCTCCGCACCACCGCCATAACCAAGGCTGCCCATCCCCATACGCTACGCCACAGCTGCGCTACTCACCTACTGGAGGACGGCGAAGACATTAGGAAGGTGCAGGAATTGCTGGGCCACACCAAAGTAACCACCACCGAAATTTATACCCACGTCATGCAAAAGCGTTTCGCCCGCAGCCCTCTCGACCGCCTGGTCTGCGCGGATGCCGATACCCTTGCCGTGCGCGTCTCCGACGAGGTACGCCGCTGGCTGGTTGCCGTAGGTACCCGCCTCGGGCTCACCCCGGCCGAAGCCGCCGGACAAATACTGACAACAGTAGCGCAAGGAGGCAGCCTGTGAGTAGCGAGCAGTACCAATTCCCCCCGACCAAATTCGTCTGCAATTCTCCCTGGCAGCAGTGGAGGCACCTCCTCTCCGAGGTGATCGAGATCGGACTCGCCCTCCTAGTCGGAAACCTGCAGCACGCCGCCGCCGAGACCTGGGACGCAAAACAGAGCTCCGAAACTATGCACCGCATCCTCTCCGGCCGTGGCGCCGACGTAGCGCAAGCCCGCGAGCACATTATCAGCAACAACCTGGAGCGGGGTTACTACGAGTGACCGACATCGACGCGCGCATAGCCGACCTTAAGTCCGCCCTCAAAACCAACCTAGTCACAGCAATGGATACCATGGCTGCTGAACCGAATACGGCCAATATCCGGGCCTACTCAGCCGCCAAGAAGGCGCTCGATACCCTGCTGACAGGACAGACACAGGCTGGGCCCGGCGAACGCTTCAAAAATATTGAGCAGGCTGCCGCCTGGATCGCCGGCGCCGGGTACCTAGTGAGCGCGCGCACCGTCCGGAATCATGCCGACCGATCCACCGGTTTCCCCCGTAAGCAGAAAGACGGCAGCTTCCTGAAAAGCGAGATCGAGGCCTATGCGGTACAGGCCTGGGAAAACCCGAGCAAACCGTTTACCCCCGCGGAGGAGGAAGACGGCGACCATAAAAAACGTTATCTGAAGGAGCAGGCGGATAAACTCTCCCTGGCCAATGAGATTACCAGGAAGAACTACATCCTCCGCTCGGACGTCGAGCAGCGCTGCGCCTCCGCCGCCTCTTTTCTTAAAAAAGATCTAGGTAACTTCGGTCCCCGCATCTGCGACCAGCTGATCGACCTACTATCCGATTATCTGCGCGGTAAGGGTCTTGACCTGGAGGACATCAACATGCAGGCGGTTATACCCGACCTGCTCGACGAGTACGACAGGAAGCTGGACAACTGGCTCAACCGTTACGCGCAATCAACCAGGTTCGGAGCCGAAACAGAGTGAGTGATTCCCTTACACATGACTGGTATCCGGGGGAATTGGAGATATGGCGGGAGAAGGAGCCGCTCACCGTCTCGCAGTTCGCCGCGAAGCACCGCAAGGTGACCCTCGGCGCGCACCAGGGCGATTGGGATAACTCCATCACGCCCTACCTGGTCAAGATCATGGACACCTATAACCTGCCCTGGGTGCAGGAAATCGTCATCGTTGGGGTCCCCCAGTCCGGCAAGTCCAATGGCTGCATCAACATGCACCTGTTCGCCATCGTCTACCGCGGCGGCAACGTCAAGTATGTCATGCTCCCCAAAGAGAACCTCGCTAAAAAGATCGCAAAGGACCGGCTGATCCCGATCTACCGTATGTGCGAACCGGTCGCCAAAAAACTCTCAGCCAATCCGGACGATACGACCGCCGGCCGCATCGCCTTCCGGGACGGCACCGTCATCTACCCAGTCTGGGGCTCCTCCCCCTCGGAAATATCCTCCTTCCCGGCCGACGACGTGCTGGCCGATGAGGTAGACAAGAACGAGGACCTGGCAGGCAAGGAGACCAACGCCCTCAATTTGATGGAGAAGCGTGCCACCACCTTCCGGCGCCCCAAGAAAATTAAGTGTTCCTCCCCGGCCGGCGCCGGGTCTCTGATCAGCAAGGCCTTCGACGCCTGCATGGAGCAATGGGATTTTCAGGCAGTTTGCCCTTACTGCGGCACGTACCAGGCTATGACCGAGGACCGTCTTACCTGGCCGGGTCAGATCGAACTGATGAGCACGGTCTCCTCGACCCAGCCCAACGTGGACCCTAAGCAGGCTATCAACGATAAGTCGGCGCGCTATGTCTGCGCCGGAGAGAAATGCGGGGTGCTCTGGAATGATATGGACCGCGACCGTGCCGTGCGGCTAGGCGACTGGGTGCCGCGCACCACAGTAGATCGTCCGGTCTCCGTAGGTTTCATCATTGATGCCTTTATCTGCCCGGACATCTCCCTGTCCGAGTACGCGGCCGCGATCCTCAAGGCGCGAAATGGGGATCTGTCGGATCAGATCGAGCTGGATAACTCCTATCGGGCGAAGAAGTACGAGGCGGTCACGGCCTCGCGCAAAGAGGATTTCATCCTGCGCCTGCGGGACGACCGGCCCCGGGGGCTGGTGCCCAAAGGCATTTACTGCCTGCTGATGTTGGTGGATACTCAGCAAAACAGCTTTTACTACGAGATAAAGGCGTTCAACGAGGGCATGGCTTTAGAATCATGGCAGGTCCGCGAGGGAGAAGTGGGCACCTTCAGCGAGCTGCTCACTATCTTCAATGACACTTACAAGGATATTGACGGCAACGTCTACCAGGTCGCCAAGGGGTTCATCGACTCCGGAGGCGGTACCGGCCCGGTTCCCCAGCACAGCCGCACCGTCGAGGTCTACGAATTCTGCTATCTGCACCCGGAGTTCGTTCCGCTCAAGGGCCAGCGCAAGAAGTCCACCGACCGGCATTTCAAGGATGGTCCGGTCGATTACTACCCCGGCACCAATAAGCCGTTCCCTTCGGGGCTTCGGCTTTACACCGTCAACGTCACCTATTTCAAAGATCAGCTGAACGGGAAACTCCGGACCAATCCCGATGATCCGGGTGCTATTCATCTACATTCGGAGTGTAGCGACGACTATGCCCGCCAGATGTGCGCTGAATACCAGGATCCAAACGGCTACTGGGAGTGCCCAAAGGGCAAGCCTAACCATTTCTGGGATATCAATACTTACGCCTTCGCGGCCGCCGAGATTCTGCAGCTAAAGTTCAGGGACCGGCAACAAGAACAGGCCGCAGCTCAAAATACTGGCCGCAGGGTCCGGAGCTCCGGAGTACAGTAATAAATAAGGAGATGACCAAAGATGAGGCACCGACAGATTATGAAATATGAGAAGAAAGCGGGTATCTACCATCTGTCACTGTATAAGTTTACTCAAAGGATGTGCCAGCGTATTGCACGTAAGTATAGTGTTCGTGGGTACCGTTTACGTGGACAAAATTTAGTTGCAGCTTTTACAGTTCCGCTAGATGTATATACCATTCCTGGTGTCATTGAATGGGATCACATCGAATTAATTTAGTAATTAACCTTAACCATGAAATGAGGTGAACAAATGGAAGTGTCCCCGGTAGCCAAGAACAACTCCTCACAAAACGACACGATGCCGCAAACCCGTATCACTCTGGCCGAGATATCAGCGGTAAGGGAGCGCCATATTTTGCGCAATCTTCTCTATTCCCCGGAGGAAGCTGGGAATATTTTAGGTAAATCGGCGCGCACTATTCTCGATTTGGTCAAGGATGGCAAGCTCATAGCGGCCGATGATGCCGTGCTACGCGGAGGCAAGGGTAAGGCATCGGCTGGCATCCGGATCACCGCCGAGTCTCTGGAAACCTACCGGCAATCAATTGTCATTCCATCTGAAACCTGGGCCGAATAACTCCATATCTAGTTGTTAAATATTTCAAATACACTATATTTTGTGCGAAAGGTCGAAAAAGCCGGAAAAAGCCCACTTACGCTAGATAAAAAACCCTCCTACAATTGGCCCACTATCGGGGCCTTTTTCATTTTCCCCTCTCAAATTGAATATGCAGGGCTGTTGACCCCGAGTCTCCGTGATCCTCGGCGAGGCCCATTCCAAGGGAGGAACCTTAGGGGTTCCTCCCGCTTTTCAACTTCCCAGGAGCACCAATGCCCGACGCTAACGGGATCACCCTTGCCGAAGCACAGAACGCCCTCGTGGAAGCGATCGCGGCTCGTTCCGCGTTCATGGGCGGAGCCAGGGGAGTAAAGACCTACCGTTACACCACGGGCGGAGTAGAGCGCATAGTCACCCGCGAGGACCTCAAGTCGATTAATGATGACATCCTGCTCTGGGATGCCAAGGTCCGTCAGCTCTCCCGCGGCGGGATCACCGTGCGGGGGGTCACCTTCCTGTCATGAAAGTAATCGCCGGTCGCCCCCAAGCGCAGCAGCCCAGTTATCGCGGGAATCTCGTAGACCGAGCTATCAACTTCATCAATCCCAAGGCCGGATCGGCCCGGATGCAGGAACGCATGCGCCAGGAACTGGCCTCCAGTTACTGGTCAGCAGGCGGTTACGATGCTGGCTCGCATACCCGACGCGAGACCAGTACCTGGAACCCGTTCCCCTCCGACGCGGACAGCGCTACGGCCTATAACCTCGACGAACTGCGCTCCCGCAGCCGGGATGCCGTGCGCAACCAGCCCATAGCCACCGGGATCATCGGTACCTGCTGCACCAACGTGGTCGGCAGGGGGCTCGCCCTGCAGCCGCTGATCGACCGCGAGCTGCTGGGCCTCGATGAGGATCAGGCGGCAGAGTGGCAAAAGAACACCCGGCGCCGCTGGAACCTCTGGGCCAACTCGAAGGACTGCGATCTTACCCGTACCGCCAACTTCAATGCTCTCTGCAATCTGGCGCTGCGCCAGCGCCTGGAAAACGGCGAAGCGTTCACCCTGCTCCCCTACAAGGCAGTAGCTGGAGGCTCCAACCCGATCCGGATCCAGATGGTTGAGGCCGATCGGGTCTGCAACAAGAGTTTAGCCCTCGACTCTTCGCGTCGCGTCCAGGGGGTCATCAAGGATGAAGATGGGGCCCCCATCGCCTACGAGATCCTGCGCGGGCATCCGGGGAATATCCTTTACGCCGATAATTCACGTTGGCAGTGGGACGAATACGCAGCCTTCAACGCTCAGACCGGCATCCGCAACGTCATCCACTTTTTCAAGCAGCTGCGCCCGGGTCAGTCTCGCGGAGTCCCGGAAATCGCCCCGGTCATCGAACCGCTGCGGGTGCTTTCTCGCCTCACCCGCGCCGAGCTAGCCGCCTCGGTCGTCAGCGCCATGTTCACCGTTTTCGTCACATCCGAGAACGGCCAGACCTTGAACTCGATGTCCCCGCTGGGAGGCCCGCAGGTGACCGCCGGCGCCGGTGACCTCAACTCCCAGGCAAAACCCGCCGATCTGAAGCTCGGCGAGGGTGCCGTAGTCGACCTGGCCCGGGGGGAGTCGATTGAGCTGGCCGATCCCAAGCGCCCCAACGGGGCCTTTGACCCGTTCTGGCTGGCGATCGTCCGACAGATTGGCATTGCGATCGGGATCCCCTACGAAGTCCTGATCAAGCACTATACGGCGTCCTACTCCGCAGCCCGTGCCGCAATAGAGGACGCCTGGCAATACTTCATGACCATGAGAGCCGACCTTATCGACAACTTCATCATGCCGATCTACACCGCCTGGATGGCACAGGAAGTGGCACAGGGGACCATCTATGCCCCTGGCTTCTTTACCGACCCCATGATGCGCTCCGCCTGGCTCGGTTCTGCCTGGAACGGCCCCGCAAAACGGCAGATCGATCCCGTCAAGGAAATCAATGCTGCCGAAAAACGAGTGGAGATGGAGATCACCACCCTGGATCAGGAAACTTCCGAGATGACCGGCGGCGACTGGTACGCGAACCATAACCAGCGCACCAAGGAAAACCGCATGCGTCGAGACGACGGCACCAACGGGCCGCTGGTGGTTACCGAAGCGGTGCGCATCTCGGCCACCACGCTGGAACCACCCGGCAACCCCGATATCCCGGAGGCAGCATGAGGAACATGCGTATCGCTGAACTGCTTTTCAATCGCCCGCTGATGATTTCCGAGGCGAAGCTCAACACCATTCTCCATGTGCTGGGACCCCGTCTCGAGCTGAACCTCGATGGAATGCCAGCCATCCAGACTGCGGCCATGTCCGACTCGGATCGTGCCCGCGCCGGTTATCAGGTGAAAAACGGCATTGCCAGCATCGGTCTCTACGGTCCGCTCCTAAACCGGGTGCTTGCTTCCGAGTTTCCCAGTGGCGGTCCGACATCCTACTCCGACATCCGGACCTCATTCGATGCTGCACTTGCCGATGACAGCGTACAGGAAATCAAGATGGAGATCGACTCCCCCGGCGGGGACGTGAGCGGCTGCTTCGATCTAGCTGACCATATCTACGAGTCGCGCGGGCTGAAGCCGATCACCGCCGTCGTCAACGAGAATGCCTTCAGTGCCGCCTACCTGCTGGCGAGCGCCGCCGGGAAGATCTGTGTACCCCGTACCGGCAACCTGGGGAGCATTGGTGTCATCATGACCCATGCCGACTTTTCCCGGGCAGAGAACAGCTCCGGGATCACCGTCACACATATCATCGCCGGAGCGCGCAAAGCCGATTTTTCGTCGCATCAGCCCATCAGCGCCGATGCCCTGCAGTCGGGTCAGTCGATGGTGGATGAGACCTACGCCCTTTTCGTCCAGACGGTGGCCCGTAACCGAGGCATCAGTGAGGATGCCGTGCGGGGAACCGAAGCGGGGATCTTCAAGGCAAAGGCAGCAGTAGCAATGGGGTTTGCGGACGAGATCATCCCTGCCGACAAGGCTCTGGCGAGCTTATGTAAACCGAAGGGCGCTACGGCAGAGCAGAACAACAGCAACTACACCGCAATGGGCGGGACAGCCTCGGCTGAAACTACAAAGGAGGAATCACGCATGACAAAAGCAGAGCTGAAAGAGAAATACCCCGCCCTCTTCGCGGACGTTTTCAATGAAGGGCAGCAGGCGGGGATCGTCAACGGCGCAGAGTCCGAGCGCACCCGCATCCAGTCGGTGCTCTCCATCCCCGGCCCCCTAGCCGCCGCACACAAGGACCTGATCACTCAGATGGCTTTCGACGGCAAATCGACGGCCGAGACTGCCGTGTTCCGGATCCACACGGCCGCAGAGGAAAACCGCATTACCATGGCTGCCGCGATCAAGACCGGCGCCGTGCAGGCCGCTCCCGATGCGGAAGCGGGCAGTGCTTCGGACGAAGAAAAAGCGATCTCCAGCTCTGTCGACCAGATGGTCGCCGGCGCAGCAGCCTTCCAGTCCCGCCAGTAGCCCTGGGGGGAGGCTGACCCCTTACTTTCACCTTTCACCCTTCACGTTTTGAGGAGAAGAAGACATGACTGACATCTACACCCCCGATAAGCTCTTCGCCCGTCCCGATATCGATATTCTAGGCAAGTCCGCTACCCTGAAAAGTGGCCAGGGCGTCCTTGCCCGCGGCTCCGTGCTCGGTGCCATCGCTCGTGGGCTCGACATCATCCCCGCCGTAGTGGGCACCGGTAACGGCACCATTACCGGCGTGGCCCTGAAGCCCGAGACCAAATTGGGCGCCTACATCATTACCTGCATTACGGCGGCCGCCAATGCCGGGACCTTCAAGGTGGTCGACCCGGACGGCTTCCGTCTCGCTGATGCGACAGTCGCAGTTGCCTATGTCAATAGCCAGATCAGCTTTACCATCAACGACGGCGCCACCGACTTCATCGTCGGCGACCACTTCACAATCCCGGTCATTGCCGGAAGCGGCAAGTTCCTGCTCCTGGACAAGACGGCGGTCGACGGCAGCGCGGACCCCATTGGGGCAGACCTGGTAGTTTTGGCCGAGACAACCGACACCACTACCGGCGACGTCGTAGCTCCCGCCTATCAGACCGGATGTTTTAATAAGGCAGCCGTCATCTTCGCCGCCGGTACGGTTGCCGCCGACTACCTGCTGCCGCTCCAGGGTAGGAACATCTACCTGATCGATATGCAGGAGACCTTCAACGTCGCTTCCTAGCAGTCTGAAAGCTGCCAGGGTCAACCAATTTTTTTACGGAGGAACACCGTCGTGACCAAGAGAACCTTTTTCGGCTATTTCATCCTAACGCTCTGCTGCATCCTGGCAGCGTCCATCCTGGCGCCTGATAGCGCCGTCCATGCCGCCAGCGCTGCCCCCCTCGCAGGCGCGAAGTATCCCATGATGATGGGCCTGCTGAACCCGTTTACCCTCCGGAGCCTGCATACCGCCGTCGAACGCATTCCGATTCCCAACAACTTCCTGCGCCAGCGCTTCTTTGGCCGGAGCTACCAGTTCCAGACGGCAGAGATCGATATCGACCTGGTCATGCCGAGACGTGGTATGGCACCCTTTTGCCACCCGACCCTGCCCGGCAAGCCGATCACCAACACTGGCTTCTCCATGAAGAGCTACACGCCCCCCTACATTAAGCCTCTGCGTCTCATTACCGCAGCCGATATCCTGAAACGGCGCCCGGGGATGAACATCTATGAGCAGTCCGACGATTTGAACCAGGTCGTGTCCTTCCTGATGGGCGAACGAATCGGCGCCAGCATGGACGAGATCGCTTACCGCCTCGAATGGATGGCGGCCAACGCGCTCTTTTCCGGCCAGTATCGTATCCAGGGCGACGGATACGATCACGTCATCACCTTTGACCTTCCGGACGACCATAACCTGACCGGGGCACGGGCGCTTGCTGGCGGCGACAAGTGGGATACCGCAACCGGTACCCCACTGGATGATATCGCCGACGCCTGCACCAAGAATTCGGACGACGGGCAGGTAGTCTCCGATACGGTTGTCTTTGCATCCGACGCCTACAAGGCGTTCAAGAACAACCCCAACACCCTGAAGTTCTTCACCAACCTGCGCGATATCAACCTGGGCATGATCGCCCCGATGCCGCTGGAAAAGAACATCACCTATATCGGTACCTACCGGGACGCCGATACTAACGTCGACATGTTTGTGGACAGCGCCAAGTACTCCGACACCTCTGGAGCGCTGCAGCCCTACGTCCCTGCCGGTTGCATCTTCATCGGCTCCACCCAGGCTACCGGCAACCAGGAGCTCTACGCCGCAATCCAGGACCTGAAAGCAGGCACCTTCGCACAAAAGTGCTTCTGCAAAGCATGGGAGGAGGAAAATCCCTCCGCCGTCAACCTGCTTTGCCAGTCCGCTCCGCTCCTGGCCCTGCTGGAGCCGAAGGCCGGCACCGTCATAAAGGTAATTTAACCATGGATTTCAGCGCCGACAGCGATATTTTTTTGTTGGATTCTCCGCACAGTGTCACTGTCGGCGCTGATTCTGCCCCGGTTCTCTATGACGAACCATTCAAAATGGCCGAGGTTTACGAGGGACAAATCGGAAGTACGGCGCCAGCCTGCTCCATGCTCGACACCGATCTAGTCCGCCTCGGGATTCGGCAGGCTACACAGCTTACCATCTTCAAAAACCTCATTGCCGTGGACGACTTCGAAGTGGCGGGTATCGCGCCCGACGGAGCCGGAATGACCCGGCTGATCCTGACCAAGGACTTTTGATGCATACCGTTGAACAATCCATAGTCGATGCCCTGGTGGCTCTTTTGCAGGAGCTGCCGTCCATCGAGACCGCCGTCGACGGCCGGGTCACTCCGTTCAATCCGCCGGAGCTCCCCGCGGCCAACGTGTTTACCCCGAAGGCGGAGGGGAACCCGGCCGGCGCCGTGCAGACAGACCATGATCTGGCGGTCAGCATCGTTCTCTACGTGGCGGAGCGCACCGCGCAAAAGGCGATCCGCTCTCTGGTCGCCCAGGTCTACGCGGCGATCGGGGAAGCCGAACGGGACCCGGCTGGTCCCCTGGGTATCCCGCAGATCATCAGCATCAACGATCCGGCAAAAGCCGTTAAATGCATCCAGCAGGGCGACTTCATTGGAAGCGCACAAATCGCCCTGGCTATCACCTACCGCACACCACGCTGGCAGATGTAGTGGAGGTAACGCAGCAATGATCAAGACAATCTCAAGTGCCAGCAAGGAAGTACTTCCGCCGGTCCTGGTTACGACGGCATCCTTTGCCGGCATCGGGTTCCAGACCTGGGTTTATATCCTGACCGCCATTTATACCCTGGTACAGATATTCCGGCTGGTCCCCAAGATCATCGGATGCGGTACCTGTTTTTACCGTAACGGCACCTGCAAACTTGAGTGTAAGTCAGGCGCCGCCATACGAGAACGAGAGGGCGAATAATTATGCGCAATATCCAAAACATCATCATTCACGAATCCGACACCCCCAACGGTCGGCCGCAGACCGTCGAGGATATCGACCAGTGGCACCAGGATCGCGGCTTCCACCGCACTCCCGCCGCGCGGGATGCCTTTAACCCGAGCCTTAAGGCGATCGGCTATCACTTCGTGATCTACATTGACGGCTCGCTGCATACCGGCCGGGCCGAAGACGAGATCCCCGCGGCAGTCGAGGGGCATAACGCCACCAGCATCAATATCTGCCTGATCGGCAAGGGGAAGTATACCCCGGCACAGTGGCAGTCGCTGCAGATGGTCGTCTCCATGCTGGTGCAGAAATATCCCGGCTCCGCAGTCAAGGGCCACTGCCAGTTCAACACGGCAATCGCCCAGGGCAAAACATGCCCCGACTTTGCAGCTGATACCTGGTTCGCTGGCGGGATGACTCCGCCGCCGGATCATATACTGGCAATGGCCTAAGGAGACGTCATGGACTGGTTGGCAGCGTTAATGGGCGGTGGCGCCAAGAGCGTACTGGAAGGCGTCGGGGGGCTAGCGCAGAGCATCAGGACCGCGATCGTCGGTCCGGAACTCACAGCGGAGCAGAAAACCCAGATCGAGATGCAGTTGATGGCCATGGAGGCCGCAACGACCAAGGCAGCCGCCGACTTCGACACGGCCCAGATGCAGGGCCAGGTGGACCTCAATAAGATCGAGGCGGGAAGCGAGTCCCTTTTCAAAAGCGGTTGGCGCCCGGCCGTTGGATGGATCTGCGTTGCGGGGCTCGCGGTGACGTTCATCGCTAAGCCGCTCCTCCCTTGGCTCTGCCAGGTAGGGGCGCTGACCTTCGGTATGCAGAGCATCGTCCCCGCAATGCCCGATGTCCCGATGTCCGACCTGATGGGACTACTTTTCGGGATGCTGGGACTGGGAACCATGCGCACCGTCGAAAAGATAAAGGGAACCAAGTGACGGTGTAATGAGGGGGGCTAGAATGGCACCTGACCAGAATACCAATGATTTGACCCTCTGTGGGGTACTTCCGCTCCTAGTGGTTTGCCCCTACGCCGCCTACGAAGGGGAATGCTTCTACCCCAGCAACACTGGCCCCTGCCGGCATGGAATAGCCGGCCGTCGGGCACAAGCGGAACGAACTGGTCCGGATAACCCCGAATGCCGGGGCACCTCCGGCTATAGTGCGCATCTTGCTCCCTGGGGCGAACCATTACGATAAGGAGACCATGAACCATGGACGGAAATAATTACCTGCAGCAGATCACCACGAACGATGCATCCGAGACCATCATCATCTGCAGCGACACCCCCCGGGAGATTCCGGCAGTCATGCAGCAAGACGAGGCGGCTCCTGCCGCTGAAGAAGGGGCCATAGGGCCAAGGGAGGAGGATAAAAATGCTGACACGCCGTAGAGTCATAGCCGGAAAGATCGAAACCGTTGAGGGGACCGGTGAGGTTATTACCGTCACCGATGCGGGTATCGTCGCCATCGATGCAAAATTCGACGGCGACGTCAAGATGTACGCCCGGGACAACGTAAAACTGAATACGCTGTCCAAACTGCAGTCAATCCCCGGGCAGACTATGGGAACGATCAGCTTCAAGGCCGAGCTGAAGGGACCCGGAGCGGCCTACAGCGCCACCGTTAAGCCAGCACTGGGCGTCTACCTGCGCGCCTGCGGCTTTGCGGAGACCGTCGACGTAACCACCGTCGGCAGCGAAAAGGTCACCTACCTCCCGGCATCGACCGGTATCCCCTCCCTCACCCTCTGGATGTACGAGGACGGCATGGTCCATAAACTGATCGGTTCCCGCGGTACGGTCAGCTTCAGCGGCAAAGTGGGCGAGCCGATCTTCGCCGACTTCAAATTCACTGGTGTCTGGGCCGGATCCCCCGCCGCTACCATGATCGCTCCGACCCTAGAGATGACGGTGCCGCCAGTCATGATGAATGCGACACTGACCATCGACGCCTACGCCGCCGTCTTCGAAACCTTTTCCATCGACATGGGTAACGATGTCCAGATGCGTACTGATGCCAACGCCGTAACCGGTTACCAGTCCGCACTGCTCGTCGACCGTAAGCCGACCGGTAAGCTTGATCCGGAGATGGTGCTGCCGGCAACCTATGACTTTATGGGCAAGTGGAAGTCGGGCTCGGCTGGCGTGCTCTCCATGGGACCCATCGGGGCAGTTAACTACAACAGATTTACCCTGGGCGCTCCCAAGTGCGTCTACACCAAGGTAGGAAGCGGGGACCGCTCCGGCATCATTACCGCCGACCTCGATATCCAGGTCGCCATGAATACCGGCGACGACGAATTCAAGCTGGAATTCGTCAAATAGCAGTAGAGCATTGGCGGAGCCTCCGCCCTCCTCGGAGGTTGGAGGCTCCGGCCTCCTTACCGCCTTTTTTTAACCCTTTCGGGGTGCGCCTGCGCCCCTTCATTCAATCCAAATAAAGAGAGGAATACCCCATGGCATCGCTAAAAAAATTATCTCCCACTAAACCCGCCGCCGCAGGAGCTGAAATAGACATCCTGCACCCGGTGACCGATCTTCCCCTCGGCATCCATATCACCGTCTACGGTTCCGACTCGGATGTCTGCCGCAATATCCAGCGCCGACAGACTAACCATCGCTTAGAACAGGCCGCTAAAAAGGGAAATCGGAAAAAGCCGGCGACCACCGCTGAGGCGCTTGAGGCCGAAGGGCTTGATCTCCTGGTCGGCTGCACCAAGAGCTGGCGTACTGATATCCTCGACGAAAATGGAAAAGTAACCGGTTCCCGTCCCGAAATCGAGCTGGACGACGACGAGTGGCTTCCCTGCACCCCGGAGAACGTGCGCCGCGCCTACGTGGACCTTCCCTGGATGAAGGAACAGATCGACAGCGAAATCGGTGACCGTTCCAATTTTTTGCAGAACTGATAGAGGAGTTGCAGGACCAAGCTAAGATGCACGGCCGGGGGCGGGACTGTGACCCTGAGGATCTCAACCCGCTCACGGCTCATATCTTTGGCTGGTTCACCGACCTGAACGATAGCCGAAAATTTACAGTCGTCGCGGGTATGGGCGGCGGTGACTGTATCCCGGAAGCGCTCTCCCACCAGGAACTGGCTGCCTGGGCGAACAATACCGGTAACGATCCTACTGCCTGGGAGTACGAAGTATTGAAGGGCATGGACCGCTTCTGGCGGAGCGGCTTCAGCGAGACCCAGGGGAAGAATCGCTCCTCAGCAGCTGCGGATGGCAGTGAGCACCAGGCCTTGGGTGAGTACTGCCGGAACGAAAAAATAGACGAATGTCGCAAGATGCTCGGCGCCGGCCTGGAACAGACCTGCGCGACCTGCCCCAACTGATAGAGGTCCAAAATGGCGCTGAAAGATATCGCGATCAACCTTAAGGTAACCGGAGTCGATTCGACCACCAGCGGGATGAAAACCGTTGAGTCCTCAGCCGCGTCTATGGGTCGAAAAGTTACGGAGATGAATCAGTCGGTAGGTTCCAGTTGGGCGTCGACCGGGGATTCGGTCAACTCGTCTACCGGCATTATTGCCCAATCTCTACAGCAGATTTCCGGGTATGCCGAGGCAGCTGCCGCCGCTTTTACTTCCTGGAAAATAATAGAGTTTGCCAAGGACTCTATTATCCTTGCTGCACGCTATGACACACTTGGTATCGTCATGAAGACGATAGGTGAAAATTCAGGTTATACAGCTTCTCAAATGGAGGGCTTCCAGCTTGGCCTGCAGAAAACCGGAATATCAGCAGTAGAGTCTCGACAGGGACTCGCGCTTATGGGCCAGGCTCAGCTAGATATGGCCTACTCGTCAAAATTGGCTCGAATTGCTCAGGATGCCGCCGTAGTTGGCAATATCAACAGCTCCGAGGCATTTAACCGTATGGTCACCGGTCTTGCTACGGGGCAATCAATTCTTCTGCATCATCTAGGATTAATGACCAACTTCGAGGCTGCCTACCTTAAAGCAGCACACGCTGCCGGGAAAACCACACTCGATCTCACAGATACTGAGAAAGCTCAGATTCGTATGAATGAAGTGATCCGGGCCGGTATCGGTATTCAGGGGGCCTATGAGGCAGCCATGAATACCGTTGGGAAACAGCTTACTTCACTTCCCCGTTACATTCAGGATCTGATGGTAAAAGCAGGAGAACTCGGGCAAGGTGCCTTGTTCACCGGGATCACGACGGTGACCGATTCGCTTAAGTGGCTCATCAGGAACTTTGACGATGTGTCATCGGCAGTCAGCAATATGGTGACTGCCGGGATCATCTTTGCCACCTCGCGGCTGATTCCTTTTGCTGAAGCACTCACTATCTCTGCCAACCACAGCCAGGCCCTCCGTATAAACAACGTTTTGAATGCCGAGGCCATGATAGCTAGTTCGGTCTCTACGTCTGCGGCCACGGCTGAAGAGTTAAGACGTGCCGAGGTTCTGCAGGCAGGAATCATAGCTGAGCGGGAGTCTGCTATTGCAAAAATGCAGTCAGTCAATGCGGACGTAGCTCTTACGACCTCCGGTCTCGCTTTGGCCGAGAAAGACGTCGCCATGGCTACTGCGCGGACTGCTGCCATCAATGCCAACCTGGCACTGGTAGCAAGCGAGTCCGCTCTACTCGAAGCTAAGACTACAGGGTCAGCGCAGGCCATCACGGCAATAGCTGCCGAAGAAACCGCAGTGAAAAGCATGGAGATGACGTGGCACCAATATCTTTCCGCCCATATGAGCGAGTACATGAGGGTATACGGCGGACATACTGAAGCCGTTCAGCAAATGGGCCGGGAGTGGCAAACATTCTCTCTGGGGGTAACAAAGGGGACAAGGGTTGCAACTTCAGGAATCGAAACAGTTACAGCGGCGACCATAGAAGCGACTAGTGCCACAAACACGCTTACGGCAGCAGTCGAACTTAGCGCCAAGGACGCCGCATTTGCAAAAGAACTGAGAGCGCAGGAGTGGGCCGATAGAAACCGACTAATAACAGCAATGTCAGAACAGGTGGCTGCTGAAAATGCTTTAACAGTGGCGCGGGAAACGGCTACCAGGGCAACCCAGTCTCAGATAGCGACAACAACGGATTTGGCCCTCATATCTAAAAGTGCGGCCTTAGCAGAAACACAGCTTGCCGAGGCCGCCACAGCAGACGCCATAGCCAAAGCCGGGGCATCCGCTGCGACTTCAAACCTGGCCATTATTCAGACCGAGGCTACCTTTGCTTCCCGTGCCTTAGCGGGGGCATCGACGGCTCTAGGCACAGCCCTTTCCCTGGTTGGCGGGGTTTATGGTGCTATTGCCATAGCAATCGGTACTGTTATTTATGGCATCTATAAGCTGATGACGGCCACCGACGAGCTGAGCAAGAAACAGCATGAGTATGAGGAAAGCCTGCCATTCGCTAAGACGACCGTTGCTCTTCAAGAGCAGAAAGACCTCATCGATAAATTAACCAAACAAGCCGGTATGACGCCTGAGCAGGTCACTGCAGATAACATTAAGCTGGAAAACCAGAAGTTACTGAACAAAGCCATTCAGGACAATATTGAGTTGGAAGCTAAATTAGCTAAAATCCAGAACTCCATGGTCGTTGATTGGTCATTTTTCGGGGTACAGACCGAAGCCATGAAGATTCAGAAGCAGATCGATGACAACAATAAAAGGATTGCCGCGGGACAGGCTACGGGAGCGCAGCAGATTGCCCAGGATGCCACTCAAAAGGCGCTCCTGGCGGCTAGGCATCCTGCGGAGCCTCCCAAGGCGACCGAGTACAAAGAAGACAAATACACCAAGGATGTTAAGCGAGCAGCAGAGCAGTATCACCAGTACGAAAATGCCCTTGTTGCCGACTCCCTGTCAGTTACCAAGAACGCTCGAGATATCGACCTGGCTAATCTCAAGCTACAGCATGAGAGAATGCTCCTGTCCGATCGCGACTACCTGGACCAGAAAGCTGTCATCGAAGCGGCGGCGGCGCAGGGTATCGTCGACGACCTCCAGAGTAAGTATGAAGCGGCAACGGCTGCCCGGAACGCGGCACAAGCGAAAATCACGACTAAAAGCGGTAACCTGCTTGGCACGGCCGATCAGGTTACCACCTACTATAAAAATATCACCGAAGAAACAAAGGCCTGGGAGGCGCTTAATAAGGCCAAGACGGCAGCGACGATAGGCGGTATCGACAAGGTAGCCTCAGATGCGGCTATTGCCGCACAGGATACCCGAATGCGCCAGGAGATGTCGATCCAGGAACTGGAGGCACGAGGGAATACCCTGGGAGCCCAGCAAGAGAAGAATCTGCTGCGCTATGCTGACCTCTGGAAAAAGACTGGCAGCCAGGAGCTTGTCGACCGCGCCCGCGAGATCGACGATATCAACGAGCTCAACGACCTATATGTCAAGCAGACGGCACTACGTAACGAACTGGCATCCCTGACTGCTACCAACTCGGCAGCAACGGCCTCGATGGTCGGGATAAACCCGGCTACCGGCAGTATCGATTCCATTGCAGACCAGACCGCCCATGACCTGGCCGTGCAGCAGGACGCCCATGCTGAGAGGCTGAGGATGATCGACCAGGAGCGCCAGGCCGCGATGGACGCCTACGCGCTCTCCAGCAAAAGCGCTCTCGACTATGCCAAGGTCCTCGGGATCATCTCCGCCAAAGAGGGTGCACTTGCCATAGAGCAGAAGGACAATGCCAATAAGACGGCGGCGATAACAACTAAGTCCTACCGCTCCCAGCTCGCCGAAGTCGGAAACTACGCCGACATGTCCTCGCAGTTCATCACTGCCCTCGCTGGCGCTCAGGACCAGAGCAGCCATAAGGGTTTCGAGTCTGCCAAAAACTACTCCCTGGGCGCCGCGTTCATGTCCACCGCCGCAGCCATCATTGGCCAGCTTTCCGGACCGGATGCCTGGACTCCGGTGGCGTGGGCCAGATCCGCACTAGCGGGTGCGCTCGGCCTGATCCAGATCGCCAAGATCGAGTCGACCAGTTTCGGCGGCACCGGCTCCGTTTCCGTCCCGTCAGGGGGCGGAATCGTTGGTGGTGGATCCTCCGGCGGCTCGGGACAGGTTACCGGATCCTCAACCGGTTCAAGCATCAAGTCCCTGACCGTCGACCTCGGGCTGCAGGGGGCCATTCAGGAAAATACCCAGGCCCTGCACCGGCTCGCCCTCGGTATCACCGAGATCACACAGGTTCTGCCCGATCACGGCGCCTATAACCTACTGAGCCGAACAACTTACGGGGCAAGTTCCGGCGGTACCTCAAGTAGCTCCGGAGTCGGATCTGCCCTGGGACTTGCCAGTGGTGCCCTGATTGGCGCCGGCATTGGCGGGGCGATAGTAGCGGGGGGCGCCTTTACTACTGCCATAGCAGTGGCTGTAGCCGCATCCCTGGCAGGTGACGCGGCGGTAGCCGTAGCCGCAGGCTCTGCAGCAGGTTCGCTGGCCGCCGGTGCGGCGCTGGGCTCCTGGGCTGGACCCATCGGAGCCGCTGCCGGCGTGGCGATCGCGTCCATCGCATCCTTTGGTTTTGGATTCGGCAACTCCTGGCAGCAGAGAGGATCGGGTCTTTCGCTCTCATCGTCAGGCGGTGATATCTCCGGGCAGAACTATACGGACTACACCAAGAAGGGTGGCTGGTTCACTTCCGATAAGCACAAAACGGATTACTCGGCTCTCGACTCTGGTACTGATCAGTATATCTCCGACTCCAACCAGAAAATACAGGCCGTAGTCACCACTGCTGCAGCCGCTCTTGGCGTAGTAACAAACTATGCCAATGCGGCTACCGTAACGATGAAAATTGAGACTGACGGTCGGAGCATTAAAGACGTCAACGCCGATATTAACAAATTCTTCGGGCTGACCGCGGACTCCATGGCGTCAACGATCAGGGACCTGAGCCAGTACGCCATCGAGGTAGGCGACGGTACCGACGCCAAGATGGAGACCTCGTCCGAGACCCTGCTACGTCTGGCTTCATCGCTGCAAGGCGTCAACGACATGCTTTCCCTGACCAACACCGGTCTTATCTCATTGGGGCTCGCTGGAGGCGATGCGGCGTCCCGGCTCTCTGAGGCGTTCGGAGGCACCGATAAACTGGTCACCGCTAACCAGACCTGGAACGAGGCGGTTTATACCTCAGCTCAGGCAACGGCGATGAAAGTTGCCACCTCGCAGCAACTCATCAATAATACCCTGGGTGGGCTGGTCGATAAAATCCCGGCGACCGCAGCAGGGTTCGCGGCCTTGCGAGACGGGCTCGACCTCAATACCGACAGTGGCCTCGCGATGTTCACCATGCTGACCCAACTGGCCCCGGCCATAAAGGATGTAACCCAGCAGGTGGCGGACCTGGTAAAGGCGCAGACCGACCTCGACCAAGGGGCCTTCACCACCATCCTCAAGCTGACCGGCAACAATTCCGCCTTCTCCGATCTCTACACGCTGCAGATCTCCCAGCAGAGCGCCCTGGCTGATGCCGTGGAGAAGGGCCTCGATGTAGGCCAGCTCCAGATCGCGCAGCAAATGGAGTGGGCGGATGCCGTGAAGACCGCTACCAAAACGATTTCAGATGCTCAGGCGAAGTTGCTCGACGACAGCAAGACCGCGCTGACCGGCGCGCTCTCCCTCTCTCAAACTATCCTCGGCACGCTGCGTACCCTGCTCGGTGCTGCCGCTTCTCCGGAGTTGGCCTACAGCCAGGCAAAGTCGGACTTTGCCGCCGCGGATGCCAGTAACGTCGCAGCGCGCGCTACTGCCCTCGATACCGCATCGAAAGCGTATTACGCAAGCGGGATGGGCTACCAGCAGGACCGCACCGATATCCTGGCTAAGCTGGCAGCTATGAGCGAGACCGCCCCGAATATCTCCGACGTAGATAAGCAGATCGCCCTGCTGACTGACATCCAAAAAGCGATCAGCGACGGCAATACGGCCATGGTCGCCGCCCTGGGTGTTACCTTCAACGCGGCCCAGATCGACATGGGCACCGCCAACAACGCGCTCACCCAGGCAATTGCCGCCCTACAGGTAACGCTCAACACCCCGATCACTGCCGGAACCGCAAAGACAGCTATAACCGCACAGATTACCCTGCTGCAGTCTTCGCTTAATAGCACGGTGACCGGGACGGCAAAGGATTCGATCAGCACAGCCATCAACCTGTTACAGCTCTCCCTGAATGGGACCATAACGGCCGCCTCAGCTAAAAGCGGCATTGACCTGGCTTACCAGGTCACCCAGGGAGCCCTGAACGGTACCATCTCCGGAACTTTGGCAGCAACGACCATCAGCGCCCAGTACGCCATTACCCAGGGTGCGTTGAACGGGACCATCACTGCAGAAACGGCTACCAAGGCACTCAGCACCGTCTACAGCGCAGTGCAGGGCTCGCTTAATGGCACTCTGACCTCAGCTACCGCTAGCACCGCGATCGGAGCGGTCTATAGCGCCGTGCAGGGCTCGCTCAACGGTAAGATTAGTAGTACCGATGCCACCGCGTATATCGGGCAGACCTACGCAACCGTCAAGAGCGCGCTCGATGGCGCCATCTCCGGAGATACGGCTGCAAGCACCATTAAGAGCCAGTACGATATCATCAGCCAGGCGCTAGGTACCGGCATGTCGGCGGCGCTCACCTCGGTATCGGACGCATTGTCGGCGTTCGCTGCCGAACTGGCCAAGGTAAACTCTGCAGCAAGCGGAAGCCTAACCGGAGTCCTGAACGGCTTAGGGGCCCTTAGCACCTACGAAACGGCAAAGACGACTTACGGGACGGTCATGGCAGGGTTAACCGCACAGTATAGGGCCGGGACCATATCCGACTCGGACTACCAGAACCAGGCTACCGCAGCCCTGGCACCGGCTACCCAGGCATATAACGCGGTGACGGCATCCGGTATCACGGCCGCTGCTCCGGCAGGCATTACCCCAAGTGCCGCTGATATTATTGCGCATAATGCACATACGCATTACGTGACAGTTATAGGTACGACTATCGAATATGACGCAAATCGGTACCTCTCTCTAGGCCAAGTGACCTCACACGGGACGATACTCGATAAGTGGAAGCTTCAGCCGGGCCAGGCATACGCCAACGGTACCCCCAACGATGGTGCAATATATCAATACGGCGATGGCAGGATACCCGCCTTCGCAGCAGGTGGAAACTACTCCGGCGGCAGTGCGCTCATGGGCGAGCTCGGCCCCGAGCTTGTCGACTCCTCCCCGGGCTATGTCTACCGAGCGGATGAGACCAAGGCACTCTTCGCCATGGCGCGCCGCGGGGTGGCATCTGATAACTACGGCTCTAGCAATGACGAGACGACGCAGGAGTTGCGCGAGCAGAATCGATTGCTGCGCGAGCTGCTTGTCAAAACTGAGGCGCTCCTAGTCGAAGCCCGTGCCGGTAACCGCATCGAGCAGGCTGCCTTCCCGCGGCTGATCGCCGCCGAGGAGTCTCAGGCTGATAGCATGCGGACGGTCGCCAGCAATGGGCGCCGGAAGGGGAGCGAGTAATGGCCCGTTACCTGGTTGAGATGACCGTTTACGATCCTGCCATAGCAGGCACCAGGACTCTCTATTTCTCGACGCACGATTACACGATAAAACCCACAGATACCCCTCCGAATCAAACTTACCTGCCGCTGCTTTCGCAGCCCGGCAACTACGAAGAGACCATGTTCGCCGACGGCAAAACGTACGGAGAATCTAAATTGGGGTTCGGAGAGGTCAGGATTTCCAATCCAAATGGCGACCTCGATGCGCTCATTGACTATGGATTTGATGGGAGGACTATCGTGTACAAAACGTTTTCCGCATTAGGAGCAATCCTATTTTTGATGAGCTGCTCGATGGAGCAGCCCGAGTTTACCAATAACGAGATCGTAGTCCGGATCAAGGACCCTCAGACCATTCTCAATACTCCGATTCAAGCTAACACCTATGCCGGCAGTAACGTGCTCCCCAATGGCATCGAGGGGACCTCGGACATCCAGGGGAAGCCGAAGCCGCTTAGCTTTGGTCGGGTTTTCAATGTCACTCCAGTCATGGTCAATACCTCCAAACTCATTTACCAGGTTCACGAGTCGGCAGCGGACGTGCCTGGAGCTTACGATAAGGGCGTTGCTCTGACTAGAGGAGGCGACTATGCGGATCAGGCTTCGATGGAAACCACTGCTCCGCAACCCGGGGAATACCGGGTTTGTCCGTCCCTGGGCTGCTTTCGCCTGGGGAGCTCCGCCATCGGCCAGGTTACGGCAGATGTTGTGGAGGGTGCCACGGCTACCGATCGGACTGCTGCGCAAGTGGCCAAGCGGGTGGCAAGTCGGGTTATTCCGGCAGGCGGCATCTCAGCCGAGGATATTACCGCGCTTGATGGCGCCAATAGCTCCGAGGTCGGGATCTACATCAGCGAGGTAACAACCACCATGGCGGTGCTGGATCAGGTGCTGGCCCCCGGTAACTGGTATGGATTCGACGAGCAAGCGAGACTGAGAATGGCCCAGTTCGTGGCGCCGGCGGGGACTCCCGACGTGACCCTCACGGGGAAGGACTGTATAAGCATCGATCGTGTCGCGTCTAGCGATCCGGGTCGTGGTATTTCGCCCTACAAGGTTACGCTCAACTATGCAAAAAACTACACCGTCCAGGCAGCAAACGATCTGGCAGGCAGTCTGCCCTATGTCCAGGCCATTTGGGAACCCCACGATACCCTCCCCGGTGTTTTAAACTGGGAAAAGGTGACGTATGGAGGCGGGAATTTCGTTTCTATGTCCGCTCTGAACACGCCGTCCATCGTAGCAACGTCTTCTGACGGAGGAGTAACCTGGGACCCTCACCCCCTGCCCTCATATGGCAACTTTTCTGCCCACTGTTATGGCGACGGGGTATTCGTCGCGGTGGGATTAGGTTTCAACAGATGCATGGTATCAACTGATTACGGCGTCACCTGGGTCCTGAAAGCTTTGCCATCCTCGCACGACTGGGCCTCGGTAGCCTATGGCGCCGGGGTATTTGTTGCCGTTGCCAAAGATGCAGCCGTAGCAATCGTATCCAGCGATAAGGGGTTAACATGGACCCAGGTGGCGCTACCTTCTGCCCGTCATGCTATTGCATTCGGCGGCGGCTCATTCATCGCTGTAGATTATGATGATCCTCAGGTTGCAGTATCCAGCGACGGGGGCTTGACCTGGGCCCTCCATCCCATGCTGGACGCTATGCCCGATACCTACACCCATTGGGGGGACATTGCCTATAGTAACGGGATATTTGCCGTAAGCGCCTATTTAGCTGACTTTGCAGTGACATCGAGCGACGGAGGGATAACCTGGATCAAACGTTCGCTCCCCGCGAAAAAAGCCTGGACTTCCCTAGCGGCTGGGAACGGGATATTCGTGGCAACCGCTTTTGGATCGAATATGACGACGGTGTCCATAGACGGCGGGGTCACCTGGGCCCAATATGTCCTGCCCTCATTTGCCTCCTGGTCATCTCTTGCCTATGGTGACGGGTCCTTTGTCGGAGTAGCGACAGGAGGAAGTAGCCTGTCCGCCACGTACACGATCATCAACCGCCGCACTCCGTGGCTCTCCAGAGAATTCCGCACAATCTCGGCCATAGACCGGGATGTCCTGAATAAGCATTTGCTGGCCCCCGAGTTAGTCATCGATACTCCGATGGTGAATGTGGATGACGCCCAGGATGAAGCCGACAGGCTTTTGGAGCTTTACAAGCCTCGGCGGGATACCCTTCAGGTCCAGGTTAAAACGACCGTGCTCGCCAATCTGGCCAAGGGGAAGCTTGTCATGATCAAGCGGCCTCGTTACGGGTACGATGACGGTAAACTTTTCCGCTGTATCGGGAGCGTCGTTGACCGTCAGCAGGGGATGCTTACCCTCACCCTGTGGGGTTAACGGATGGATAACTGCCTCTTCGCCTTTCCCGACCGCCTGCTGCCAAACGCCTACGTTACCCCGATCCTGGCCGGCGGCTCCTGGCTGGAGGCGCTACCGCTCGCCAACCTGCAGGACAGCTCCGACTCCCGGATGTCCACCCTGGCGAGATCCGCTGATGCCCTGCCGGCATCGACCCTCATCGACATCGATCTCGGGGCCATGCGCGATCTCCGGGTTCTGGCGATCCTGAGGCACAACCTCTCGCTCACGGCAACGGTCCGGTTCCGGTTCTGGACGGACACGGCGCGCACTCAGCTCGCGTACGATACCGGAGTGCTGCCGGTCTGGCTCCCCTTCTATCCGGCTGGCTCTCTCCCCTGGGGGCACCCCTCGCTTTGGGACGGCAAGATCCTCGAGGAGGACCGGGACGGCTACCAGTTCGATTTCATCCGGGCCCTTCCCGCCCAGGTCGTAGCTCGGAGCGTCCGGGTAGAAATTAGCGACCCTGATAACCCGGACGGCTACATCGAGCTTTCCCGCTGCCCCCTGGCGCCCGCCTGGCAGCCCCCGGTAAATTTCACCTACGGGAACACCGTCGGCTGGGAGAGCGACGCTACCATCTCAAAGTCGCTGGGCGGCAGGCGCTTCATCGATGAACAGGCCAAGCGGCGGACAGCGGCGTGCACCATCGAGCACCTCGACCCGGGGATCGCCATGTCGAGCGTGATGGAGATGCAGCGCCGGCTGGGAAAGTCCGGAGAGCTGGTTTACATCCATGACCCGACCGTAACTTCACAGGCCGAGTGGCAGCGCTCCTTCCTGGCAAACATGGACGAGCTAAGCCCCATCGAGAACCCTTATTTCAACGCCAATACGGCCGGGTTTAAACTGCTGGAGGTGCTCTGATGGCGATTATCCTGAATGGGCGCAGCTATAGCGCAGAAGATTTCAAGGGTTACGGGTACCTAAGTAAATTCCCCGAGCAGATCTTCGAGGACATGCTAGTCGAGTTGTCAATGAGGGGCGGGCTCTCTTCGGCAAGCTTTTGGCCGGCAGGCGGAATATTTGTCGGGACATCAGCCCCCACTCTGGTCACCCACGCCGAGTGGCTGGCTACCGGGACCGGATATTGGGCATGGATCGATACCTCGGCTGCCAGCACCGGCCCTGGTATTACAGGAGTCGTTTCCCCGGCAGCTGCCGACGGCCGTGCAATGCCCATCAGCGCCTCGGCGACGAGGTATGTGACGGCAACAATACAGCCAGCACGGGGGAATGGTAGTACGGGCGCATTAGTTGCTGCGGTGCAGGTCGCAGGGGTAGTCACAGGAGCCATCGGGGCAGCAAGCGCAGCGGGGTCCACTCAAACCATAGCTGCGGCCGCCTCCAGATATGCCGCTGCAGCAGTCGGCTCAGCAAGTGGGAGTGGATCAGCAGGAGTGCTGGTGGCAGTCGTCACGCTTCCCGGTGTCGTCAACGCCGCTGCGGCTGTTGGATCTGCCTCCGGTGCCGGGACAGCCAGCGCGCTGGTGTCCAGTATTTCTAGGTTTATCGCGGGATCAGTTACTGCAGCGGTAGGCTCTGGGTTGGCTGGGGTAATTAGCGCCGCAAGTTCAAGGTTTATGGTAGGGGTTGTTGGGTCGGCAGCTGGATCTGGTTCGGCTGCTCAGGTAGTGGCAACGACAGCAGCGGTAACTCCTGCTGCTCCCGTAATTTCGTCATTGTCCGCCTCTCCTGCGCAACTTACAGTGAACTGGGGAGCTGTATCAGGGGCTACTAGTTACAACATCTATTACCGATATAGCGGCACTCCGTCGGTAGCAACGCATGATGGCGTTGCTACCGGGGTCACCGAGGCCCAAAGGGCTGCCGGATTTACCATTAACGGGCCACTTACGGTTGGGACTCCCGGCACTCCAGCGACCTATACCTCGATTTGCGTTTCAGCGGTCAACGCGGTCGGGGAAGGGGTTCTCTCTGCTGCTGCTGCTGCTGCTGCTGCTGCTGCTGTAGACCTTTTTATACCTTTTACTGTTCATCCCAGCGCCTACATAGATACGGATATTTACTATATTCCCCCGTCCTCTTTAAGGGTCGAATCCGGCGGCTATCTTTACAGGGCCACAGCAGCTAAAGCTACAGGAACTTATACTAAGAGCCTCTGGCTTAACCTATCGAGTGAACTCATGTACTGGGATACGGCTCATGGAGGTGATGGCCTCCGAGTGCTGGTAAACCAGTTTGCCGACTATACGACTGACGGAGACGGTAACGATGTCGTAATTCCAAGTTATTTAATCGGGCTGTATGGGGTAAGCACATCGATGTGGAGCAATTTCGATGTGATAGCGCATATCGACATGTCTCCCTGGGTGAGGGCCGAGTTGGTCGTAAATGTGGCTACCGGCGCCGGAACGGTCAACGTCTACGATACAAACAACACGTTATTGGGGAGTTCCAGCAAACAATCTCCGGTTGCTTTATCGAGCTCAGCTTTAAATGAGACATTATTTGGTGGAGTCTTTTATGTTAACAATTACGACTCCGGCGGCTTCTGATGGATCTCTCTAAAATACATACCGGTGATAGCTCCGTAAGAACGATCACCGTGAACAATGTGAAGGCTACTCAAAACGTCAAGTTTCCGGTCGGATTTGTTTTGTATAAAAACAATCCCGTGCTGCAAGGCGGTGACATCTATTCGCCGAATGTTTTATGGAACCCGGTTAAAAATAAATACGAGATGTTTTATGGCGGAGTTGACACCGCCTTCCCCAGTGAAGGGAAGGACAACATATTCCTGGCTGAGAGTCCTGACGGGATAGCATGGACTAAAATTAAAACCGCCGTTACAACCGGAAATCTAATCACTGCTTCTGTAGATGAGAACGGAAACTGGAATGAAGACGGGACCTACTATACCTTTACCGATGCAGATCAGCGATTCGCCAATGACCCCTGCGTTTTGGACATTCCGGACTGGGACCTGCGCCTCATGCTGTATACCGGCGCAGGTACCTACACCAATATTATCTGCCTGGCGACCGCCCCTTTATACGGAGACGTGTTCACCAAAAGGAACCCGAAGGTCAATACCGGATTCAGAGATGAATCCGGGCAGGATATTCTTTATACGGAAGGTATCACTGACCATCTGGGAAGTTCCTTAAACGATGGTAACCCTAACGGCTTTTATGAGAATGGGGTTGTTAACTTCTGGTGCTTTGAATATGCGCCTCCGTTCAATATCAGGCACTACACGCTTTCTTTTTCTAACGGCATTTTCACCGTGGTTCCGGCCTCACCGCTTATAGAACCATCGCTAACCAATAATCTAGACGCTGACTATTTCAAGTGGTTTGATGGGTATCTTACTGTCGGTAGGGGGGATACCGACGATAGACAGCTCTTCGCCTACGATAAGACGAATTGGAGCGAGATCGCAGGATACTGCGGCCTCTTCGGTGAAGGAAGCGGATATGGCCGAGTGAAGGTGACACCGACCTATTTCTTCGATAAAACAGGACTCATGTGTGGCATCTACGATGGGTATTCCCCGGCCGGGAATATTATAGATATACAGATTGAAATGAGAATGCTGCAAAAAGGAGCCAAGATATTCGATGCGGATGGCTTGGAAGTCCCTGCTACCTACCGGGCGCTTGACTTCAATACTTTTGAGATAACGCTTTCTCCGGATGTGTTCCTGCCCTTTAGTGGGAGTATAAAGAGCTACGACGAAGCCGGCACGGTTATGTCAACGACCCCCCAGGTAATAAATGGTGGTGATATTTATACTTTGGGAACTAGTGAGCCAGTAACAATATTTAGCGGAGTCTCAACAGCAAAAATATTAGGCATGGCTCCTGCGCTGACGGCGTCAGCTACGCGGTATATCCAGGCTATAGTAGTTCAGGTGAGCGCAAGGGGCATAACTATCCCAGTCCTTGCCTCAACTTTAGGTTTCTCTGCAGCAAGCGTCACGGCATCCACTGCTACCGGAGCGAGCTCACCGCTTACGGCAATAGCAACAAGATATATTACCGCGGGCATTTCCAGCGCGAGCGCATCGGGCATAACTACTCCAGCCCTTGCCTTAACTTTAGGTTTCTCTGCAGCAAGCGTCACGGCATCTACTGCTACCGGAGTGAGCTCACCGCTTACGGCAACAGCAACAAGATATATTACCGCTGGCATTTTCAGCGCGAGCGCATCGGGCAGAGCGTCTCCCCAGACAGCCGAGGTCACGACCCCGCTTATTCCGTTCATGGTCCTCAAGGGGCAGAACGGAACAAGCTACCCTATGTATATCAAGGGAGGCATAGCAACCGGCCTCATCACCCTCTAAAGGAGATTCACCATGGCGTCAATAATGGCAGAGGTAGCAGCAGGACAAAACATGATGACCGATAAGTGCATCCTGGATACCCTTGCGGGGAATGTAAAAACAGGCAGCGTATTCAAGCTGGTACTGCTCAACCTCGCGCTCGGTGCGGCCGCACTCACACAGGCCACTACCGTATTCTGGTCCGACCTCTCCGCCGCAGAAACCAACACGAAGAGCGACGGCGTTACGGCAACTCCGCTCCAGTACACCAAGGGGACCGGGATCACGCTGACCGGCGCGAACATCACGGCAATCGCAGCTCATGCAGCGTCGTTGGATTTTGCCGATATCTCCCTGGACAACGCCGACTTTCTCTCCGACGCCTACGCCCTTATAAGGTGGGTAACTACCACAGCAGATAGCCCCGTGCTCTGCCTGGGCAAATGGAACGTTGCGAAGAACCCCGCAGGGACCGGTACAGCCAACTTCACGGCTACAGTAGCTAACCCGCTCAAATTCACGGCAGGGGCAGCCTCCTAGCAGTCACGATTAACAAACAAACAGCCGCCCCCGGAGATCCCCGAGGCGGCTGTTTGTTTGTTGACGTTTTGTTGACAGGCAGAAACACCTAAGAACTAGCAAAAACTTGTAAGTTGCTAATATCATGTTGACGGCTTTCCGGCCGTCAACATGGCTACCTTCACCTTTTTGCTGTGTCCTGATCTGTCTAACATGCTGTTTTTACTTGGTGCCCGGGACCGGAATCGAACCGGTACGCCCTTACGGACGAGAGATTTTAAGTCTCTTGCGTCTACCAATTCCGCCACCCGGGCGCTACCGGTAACCCGGCTTGCTACATGTTGTTGACGCG